>Ga0208544_10000964_pt1 | contig 20605 bp, 18 predicted proteins | sample DEB08_DNA_9_FD_184526 | JGI IMG/M metagenome (GOLD analysis project Ga0208544, IMG submission 184526) | Aqueous microbial communities from the Delaware River and Bay under freshwater to marine salinity gradient to study organic matter... | ecosystem: Environmental > Aquatic > Marine > Coastal ... | reverse complement strand
CGCGCGGGGTCTAATAGTCACTTTTGCACAGTTGATGTTCTATCTATCTCTGGGCCTGATAGCCTTCGCCAGTGCAACGACAATTTCCTATTCCAGCGGGCTTTTTATGACGGCCTTTGCGGTGCTGCTGCTGGGAGAGCGAGTAGGTTTAATCCGTTGGGTCGCAGTGTTGATTGGCTTTGTTGGCGTTGTGATGGTGATGGGTCCAGGGCGTGAGACATTTACTTTGGCGTCCCTCTTACCACTGGGTGCCGCCGCGCTCTACGCGCTGACTGGAGTAACAGCACGACTGATCGACGAAGAAGTGCCAAGCGCACTGGTCAACTTGTACTCCACGGGCTTTGCCGTTGTCGGTTCGGTGGTGCTCGCGCTTTTCCTCGGTGGTTTTTCCTCTGTCCAATCTGCATCCGATCTCGCGTGGATTGTGGCGATGGGAGGGTTTGGGGGAACCGCTGTATTGCTTCTGATTGTATCATTCAGGATGACTGAACAAAGCAACCTTGCCCCATTCAGCTATTGCGGTATTCCGATGGCGTTCTTTTTCGGCTGGGTGTTCTTTGACGAAGCCCCAATACGGGACCTCTTCCCCGGCTCGATCCTAATCGTCGTCGGTGGGGTGATTGTCGTTTGGCGAGAACGTCGGCGGAAGAAACCAGCCTAACCGGCGAGACTGGCCCAATGGGGACCTTAGTGTGTCCATCCCGCGATGCGCCGCAGTCTTCCCAAACCAGCCATAGGCTCTTTGTCAGTTGCGGAGTTTTTTCAAATCTAAGCTGCGCGGACGAGTTCTCTGACACGCCGTGAATGTCGCATATGATGGATATGAGAGCTCTCCGAGATGTTATCGTGCAGAGCGAGACCTATTTGAATTGACCGATATGACATCAGTAGCCCCTCCCACTTCCACAGCGGATGCCCATAAGTATGGTGTGCTCTTCGTCTTTGCCGCTGGGGTTCTGTGGTCAACGGTTGGTCTCGGCATTCGCATGATCGAAGATGCTGTCGTCTGGCAAATCCTGCTTTATCGATCGATCAGCATGTCGCTATTTCTTTACGTAGTCATTCGACTACGGTCGGGCGAAAGTCCTTTTGATCAGATCCGCCGCGTCGGCTTTCCCTCTGTTGTTGCAGGGCTTTCGCTCGTTGCAGCCTATTCCGGCGGCATCTATTCAATCCAGAACACCTCTGTCGCCAATGCCATGCTACTTTTTGCAACAGCGCCGTTCATGGCTGCGGTCCTGGGTTGGATCATCCTGCGTGAGCGCGTGCGCGTCGCAACCTGGGTTGCGATTGCCGTTGCCATCGGCGGGATCGCCATCATGGTCGCTGATAAGTCCGGCAGCGTCGTCCTGAGAGGCAGCCTTGCTGCGCTTGGATCGGCATTTGGATTTGCTGTATTCACTGTTGCTTTGCGATGGGGGCGGACAGGTGAAATGCTCCCATCGGTATTCCTGTCCGGCCTATTCGCCATCGTCGTCACATTCGGCATATGCCAATTCTCGGGGCTATCCGTTGCTCTCAGCTTGCACGACGGCGCTATATCCATGGGCATGGGAATTTTTCAGGTGGGTGCGGGACTAATCCTCTACACGCTGGGGTCACGCAGCCTGCCTGCAGCGGAGCTTGCCTTGCTCTCGCTGGCCGAGGTTCTGCTTGGCCCGCTTTGGGTCTGGTTCTTCCTTGGCGAAACAGCCAGCCCCAATACGCTGATCGGCGGGGCCGTGCTGCTTGCAGCAATCGCGGGAAATGCAATGTCAGGCAAGCGTCGCAAGCCCCCGCCCATCACTGCACCGTAAGGATGCTGCCGGCCCCTAGCCGACATTGACCGCCCCTCGGCAATGCTGCGGTGCGGCCCGTCGAAGCGGATGGGGTGGATAGCTCCTGCTCCAACCGGCGTCGCAATGCGTCATAATGCAGTTGTCTATCACTGCTAGGAAAGGAGCTACCCAATGCAAGTTACAACAGTCGGCATCGATCTGGCCAAACATGTTTTTCAAGTCCACGGAATTACCGAGGATGGAGAGGTTGTCTTCAATCGCGCAATCCGTCGCGCGCAACTCATGCAATTCTTCACCAATCTTGAGCCTTGTCTGATTGGCATGGAGGCTTGCGGGTCCAGCCATTATTGGGCGCGAGAGCTCAGCAAGCTTGGACACGATGTTCGCTTGATCCCAGCCAATTATGTGAAACCCTATGTCAAGCGCGGTAAATCTGACGCCAATGATGCTGAAGCCATCTGCGAAGCAGTGACGCGCCCTACAATGCGGTTTGTTGCGCCCAAGTCCGAGGAGCAGCAAGCCGTTTTGTTCCTGCATCGTGCGCGCGATTTGATCGTCAGGCAACGAACGCAACTGAGCAACATGCTTCGCAGTCTGCTCGCCGAGTTTGGTGTCATCATACCACAAGGAACCGGGGCCGCGGTCAAATACGCCAAAGGTGTTCTTGAAGGAGGGAATCCCGCCCTACCGCAGATCGCAATAGATGTTCTAAGACAACTCAGTCACCAACTTGTTGCGATGCATCTGAGGTTCCGTTGGTACGAGATGCGCATGCGGCTTCACTCTAAACTGGACAAGCGCGTGATGTTGTTGCGCACGATCCCAGGCGTTGGGCCCGTCACCGCGTCAGCCATTGTGGCCACAGTCGGCGACGCGAAGCAGTTCAAAAATGGCCGACAATTTGCGGCATGGTTAGGTTTGACACCCTTGAACTTGTCCAGTGGCGGAAAGGAACGATTAGGGCGGATCACAAAAATGGGCGACCGTTACATTCGACGTCTTTTGGTGACCGGCATGACAGCGAGATTGCGGCAAATGAAAGTGAACCCTGACCGCGTCGATCCATGGGCTATTGGTCTTCTTGAGCGCAAGCCTGCTCGACTGGCGACCGTCGCAATGGCGAACAAGACCGCACGAATAGTCTGGGCGGTGCTGACCAAGAACGAATACTATCGGCCTCACACAGCTTAAGAGACAAGAAAGGAACACCCGAGACAGCAAGACCAATGAAATGATGGCGCACAGTCAGCCCGCCAACCAAGACACCCCGTCGAATGTCCAGGACACAGTGTTGTTCGATAAGCCGTTTGGGACTTGGTCGCGGAAACCATCAGGGCCAGCGGCTACGAGTGCCGCGCAAACAGGCCGGACACACGTCTGCTTCTGACCAGTGCAAAATCACTTCAAAAATGTCTTGCTATGCAGGAGCTATCCACACAGGACATTGGCTTAGGTGTGCAGCAATTTTCAGGTGCCGAGTTCTGCTTTGCGGGACTTTTCTGCCGTTCATATTGGTAGATTTTGGTTCGCCTTGGGACTTGGGCAGCTTTGCGGGCGCAGGATCAGGGATGACTGCCAAGCCATCTGCATCCTTGCGCTTGCGCGGTGGTGGTTTAGGGATAGTTTTAGGATTGTTTGGGGTGCGCTGTGGACGGGGTACCGGGTCCACCATGGGCTGGGTACCGGGTTCAATCTGGACGGGGTCCATCGTGGCCCCAGTCTCTGTATCTGGTTCGCGGGTCAGTTCGAGCATCGTAACTTTGGCCAGTATCATGCGGTAAACGACGGTGTGACCGTCTTGCACTTCCACTGATCCGTCTCGATCAAGATACCTTCGTCTAAGAAATCCTTGATCGCCCGTTTCACGGTGCTTGCGCCAAGTTCTGTGTGGCGATGGGTCGCGTGATAACCGCCGCAACAGCTCGATATCATTGAACAGTCGAGCCAAAGGATTTCGACAACCATAACAGGCAGCTGGCGCTCGAAATCGCAAACAGGGCCGCATACACTGTGTCCAGTGGTATTTGCCTCATTGAATTGAAACGCGAGTCGCATTTTTTATATATAAATCAATAATCTCAAACCTTTCCAATCTTGAAGCCTCGTGACAAATGATTGCGCATCGCGAAAAGCAATACTGCACCTGGCATCATTGATGCTGCTGCAACGGCCATCACTAAACCAATGTCTGTTTGAAATCCGAACAACGCATTGATCGCCATACTGATCGGCTTGCCGTTAGTGGTCGTCAGAATGCGGGCAAAGACAACCTCGACCCAAGAGAACATGAAACAAAAGAATGCCGTTACTGCGATGCCGGGCGCGATTTGTGGCAAAAGAACCTTCCAGATAAAGCGCGGGCGGGAGTAACCGTCTAAGAAGGCGGTCTCATCCATTTCTTTTGGGATGGCCGAGATGAAGCCCTGCAATATCCAAATCGAAATAGGTAAATTGAAGAGACAATGTGCCAATGCAATTCCGAAAACTGAATTCACGATTCCAAGACTTGAGAATAGCTGAAAGATTGGCAGCGTTAGCACGACGGGCGGTGTGATCCGGAAGGCAATGAAAGCCAAAAACAGGTGCTTATCGCCCACGAAAGACATCCGCGAGAACGCATATGCGGCTGGGATCGCGACAGGTATTGTGATGCAAATATTGATGAAGACATATGCGATTGAATTGATGAAGGCAGACCGCAAGTTAGCATCTTCCCAGATGCCTGCGTAATTGCGCAGCGTCATGCTGCCAACGTCCACACCCGGTTTGGGCAACGTCGCAATAAAGCTGATGATCGTCATTTGAACCAGTGGCAGGCATGCAAAAGCGATGAAGGCCCACAAAACGACCGTTTTGACAAAAGGAAGCGACCGGATCAGCATGATCAGGTAGCCTTTCCAGATGATCCGTCATCAAGCTTGCCTTGGGCCTTGCTGAACATCCAGGCGACCATCAGAATAATCATGAAATACAATACGGATCGCGCGGCGGATGGGCCATAGTTGAAGGCTTTGATCTCTTCCCCCAGATCCACGGCCAAAAACATGGTTGCACCATTCGGTCCGCCTGCGTTGATCGGAAATGCCTCTGTGTAGATCATGAAAGAATCCATGAACCTTAACAGGATAGCCATGAGTAGGACGTGGTAAAGCTTGGGAAGTTGGATGAACCGAAACACCTGCCACGGGCCAGCGCCATCGATTGCAGCAGCCTGATAATATGATGCTGGAATGATTGTCAGTGCACTATAGCACAAGATTACGACAAGGCTTGTCCAGTGCCACACATCCATCACAATGATTACGAGCCACGTATGAACGACGGACAACTTCCAATCTACCGGCCAGCCCATACTCGGTAAGATCCGCCCCAGAATACCTGTGTCTGGGTCCAGCAAGCTAAGCCAAAGGGACGGGATCATATTCCAGGGCACCAAAAGCGGCAGGGCAACAACGGCGAGGGTGACCCCGATCCAGAACTTGCGCCTGGGAATACAAAGGGCAATCGCGATTCCAAGTGGAATTTGGATCAACAATACCAACATTGAAAACAGTGTACTTCGGCCAAAGCTGGCCCAGAAACGCTCAGAGCCGATGATTGCATCGTACCATTCAGTCCCGATCCAGAACCGCGCATCCAAAATGAAAATTTCAAAGAATGAATAGTTGATAACTGTAATGAGAGGGACCAGTCCGACGAGACCCAGAACCAGCACAGCAGGCAAGACAAATATCCAGCCGGTGTTGGTGCTATCTTTCATTTCAGCTTTCTAAGTGTGACGCCATCAGGCGCTTGGTGCTATGATGATTTCGGTTTCCAAATTCTCAGCTTTGACCTTAAAGGCTTCCGTTAATACGCAGTCCGAAATGAGTACGTCGACGTCCCCGAGAGAGCAGATCGTCAGCGGTGCTTTGCGTTGGAACTTAAGGTGGTCGGCAACCACAATTACCTTGCGCGATCTTTGAATGGCAGTGCTGCTCACCATGACTTCTTGCCCATCAAAATCAAGCAAGTCCCCGTCTGAATCGATGGCCGAGCAGCCAAGGATTGAGTAGTCGAACTTGAATTGTTTGACCATTTCAACTGTTAGTCCACCCACAATACCACCATCTGAACGACGCAGCACGCCGCCAGCCAACATGATTTCACAGCTGTTGTTGGTGGTCAGGATATTCGCAATGTTGAGGTTATTTGTCACAACCAGAAGGTTTTCATGGTCCAGTAATTCATGTGCGACCGCTTCGGTAGAGGTCCCGATGTTCATGAAAACAGATGCACCGTTTGGTATCTCCTGAGCGCATGCGGCGGCTATCGCTTTCTTGCCCGCTTCGTTCAGTCGGCGACGCTCTTCGTACTGGATGTTCACGACCCCAGATGGCACGACTGCCCCTCCGTGGACCCTGTTAAGCCGTCCAGTGTCGGCCAAATCAGACAAATCTCGCCGGATCGTTTGAACAGTGACGTCGTAAAAATCGGCAAGACTATCGACAGTAACTTTGCCCTCTTTGCGGGCGAGTTCCAGTATCTCTTTTTGTCGGAAATTTGAGACCAATTCTACCTCCTTAGTTTCCCCCAACAGCTTCGTACAACAGCGAGGTCAGACGGTTCTAACTGGTGTCTTACAATCAACAGTCCAACCGAATCGTCAAGACATTGAAGCTGTTTGGTTTGCGAAAAATCATCGAAAATTGACAAATCGACCAATAATGCTCATTGAGTTCAATACTTTAAGTAATAACGAAAATGAACGAACATTCGTTATTGCAACGCGCCGAGATTGGTGTTGTTGTTATCGCAACGTCGCATGCTGGGAGGCCGCGACGCAAAAATGGATGCGGGGAGGCTTCATTGGATCAGCACGAACATCACGATACAGTCGATTTGTTTGTTATTGGCGGCGGCATCAATGGATGCGGCATTGCTCGTGACGCAGTTGGCCGTGGGCTGAGCGTAGAGCTGGCAGAAATGAACGATCTTGCATCTGCAACCTCGTCTGCTTCAACAAAATTGTTTCACGGTGGCTTGCGCTATCTGGAATATTGGGAATTCCGGCTTGTGCGTGAAGCGTTGATTGAACGTGAAACGCTACTGCGTGCGATGCCCCATATTTCGTGGCCGATGCGTTTTGTGCTGCCCTACCATGCAGACATGCGGTTCGAAGGTGACACGCCAACATCCAAAGTGCTGAGCGTCTTGATGCCTTGGATGAAAGGTCGTCGTCCTGCCTGGCTCATTCGGTTGGGCTTGTTTCTATATGATAATCTTGGCGGGCGTAAAATTCTAAAAGGCACAACATCTCTCAAGCTGGCGGGGTCGCCAGAAGGGGTGCCGCTCCAAGAGCGGTTTGAAAAGGCCTATGAATACTCGGATTGTTGGATTGAAGACAGCCGACTGGTCGTTTTGAACGCCCGCGACGCCGAAATGCGCGGTGCCCGTATCAACGTACGCACTAAGGTGGCAGCGGCCGAGCAAGTTGATGGCATTTGGCATATCACCCTTGAACCGAAAGACGGAGGCGATCGTCGTGTCGTAAAAGCGCGGATGCTGGTCAACGCGGGCGGGCCTTGGGTCGAAAATATCATCAAGAATACCGTGCGGATCAATGCAACTGAAGGTGTGCGTTTGGTGCGTGGCAGTCACATTGTGACGTCAAAACTTTATGATCATGACAAGTGCTATTTCTTTCAAGGTGAAGATGGCCGGATCATCTTTACGATCCCCTATGAGACAGATTTCACCTTAATCGGCACCACTGATGCGGATCACGACGATGTCTCCGAAAAACCTGTATGCACACCAGATGAACAGCTTTATCTTGTCAATTTTGCGTCTAACTACTTCAAGAAACCTGTTGCGATCGATGACATCGTATGGACCTATTCTGGTGTCCGCCCACTTTATGATGATGGCGCGACCTCAGCCACTGCTGCGACCCGCGACTACGTTTTGAAGGTGAATGAAGCTGCTGGCGCGCCAATGCTGAACGTCTTTGGTGGTAAGATCACAACCTACCGTAGGCTTGCCGAAAGTGCGCTCGAGAAGATCGCGCCGTTTTTTCCACAGACCGGCAAACCTTGGACCGCTGGCGTTGCCCTTCCTGGGGGTGACTTCCCGGTTGATGGCGTTGCTGCGCTGACCGATCGCCTGAATGCGCAGTATCCGTTCTTAACGGATCGCTGGGTGGACCGACTGGTCAAAGCTTACGGGACTGATACGTTCGATGTTTTGCAGGACGCGCAGTTTGAAGTTGATCTTGGTCAGAACTTTGGTGTGGATTTGACAGAAGCTGAGGTGAATTGGTTGATCAACAAGGAATTCGCCCGCTGCGCCGAGGACATCGTCTGGCGCAGATCTAAACTTGGCCTTCGATTGTCGGCTAACGAAATCAAAGTGTTGGATGCGTGGGTAGTTAAAGCCGCAGCAGCATTTTCACAGCAAAACGCATCGTAGGGAAAGCCATGTCACTTGTACTTGAAGGTGTGTCCAAGGTCGTAAACGGCCAAGCACATATCTACCCCACTGATTTGACACTGCAAAGTGGTACGATGAATGTACTGCTTGGGCCTACGTCGTCGGGTAAAACATCATTGATGCGGCTTATGGCAGGTCTCGATGTACCAAACACCGGCAAAATTATTTGGGACGGTAAGGACGTTACCGGAATGCGGGTCCAAGATCGCCGTATTGCCATGGTTTATCAGCAGTTTATTAATTATCCTTCAATGACGGTGTATGAAAACATCGCAAGCCCAATGCGGTTGCTCAAGCAATCAGCCGCCCAGATTGATGCTGCCGTTAAGAAGGCCGCCGATCTAATGAAGCTTGGGCCATTCCTTGACCGCAAGCCGCTAGAACTGTCGGGAGGTCAACAACAACGCTGTGCGTTGGCGCGTGCCTTGGTTAAAGATGCGGGTCTTGTGCTGCTGGACGAGCCGTTGGCCAACCTTGACTATAAGCTGCGTGAAGAACTGCGAGCCGAAATCCCAAGAATTTTTGAAGAGGCGGGATCAATTTTTGTTTACGCGACAACAGAGCCAGAAGAAGCGTTGCTGCTGGGCGGAAATACCGCTGCTATGTGGGAAGGCAAAATCACCCAATTCGACAAAACGCCGACCGTTTACAGACAGCCAGTCAATGCCATCACCGCACGAGTGTTTTCTGATCCACCTATGAATTTTCTGAATATACGTAAATCTGGCGATAGCCTACTTTTCGGAGACGGGCAGACAGCAGCCGCATCGGGCACGTTTGCTGGGCTAGGTGATGGCAAATACATGGCTGGGTTCCGGCCCAACCATCTTGAGCTTCAGAGGCATGATCCGAACGCGCTTGAATTTACTGGTAAGCTCAATGTGACAGAGATTACAGGCTCAGAGACTTTCATCCATTTGGATCATGATGGCGAAAACTGGGTTGGACTGGTTCATGGGGTGAAAAATTTGGAAATTGGCGCATCGCTGAATGTCTATCTCGACCCAAAACATGTCTATATTTTTTCGGAAGACGGCACATCGGTTGCCCCCGCTTCTTATGCAATCGCAGCTTGAGGGAGAAAACTAATGGCAAAAATCACCCTTGAAAATTTGGCACATTCCTATCTGCCAAACCCAAAGTCCGAAGATGATTTTGCTCTGAAAGAGTTAAACCATGATTGGGTCGACGGCGAAGCCTATGCTCTGCTGGGGTCTTCTGGTTGTGGCAAATCTACGCTTTTGAATATCATTTCGGGTCTGCTGCAACCCAGCAAGGGGCGCATCCTGTTTAATGACCGTGACGTGACCATGGCGCCGACAACAGAGCGTAACATCGCGCAGGTTTTTCAGTTTCCAGTCGTCTATGACACGATGACAGTCCGCGATAACCTTGCCTTTCCTTTGCGCAACCGCGGTGCTGATCCGAGCTATATCAAGGAACGTGTGCAGCAGATTGCTGCGATGATCGGTATGGAGGCTACTTTGGACCGCAAAGCCCGCGGTCTGACTGCTGACGCCAAACAAAAGATATCGTTGGGTCGCGGCATGGTCCGCGAGGACGTGAATGCGCTTTTGTTTGATGAGCCGCTGACAGTGATTGACCCGCATATGAAATGGGAATTGCGCACCCAGCTAAAGTCGCTGCATCACGAATTTGGTCATACAATGATCTACGTTACACATGACCAGACCGAGGCGCTGACGTTTGCGGACAAAGTGGTTGTAATGTTTGATGGGCGCGTCGTGCAGATGGGCACGCCGCAGCAGCTTTTTGAAACACCGGAACATACATTTGTAGGTTATTTTATCGGCTCACCCGGCATGAACTTGCTGGATGCCAAGGTGGATGGCGATACAGCAGTGATTGCGGGAACTCAGATTTCACTTGGTAAAGGTTTTGGAACCCCAACTGGTAAAACAGAATTAGGTATACGCCCAGAATTTACATCGCTTCAGTTTGGTGATGAAGGCTTGCCGGTAACGATCAAACGGGTCGAGGACGTTGGCCGCCACAAAATTGTGCGCGCTGATTTTCAGGGCACTGAGATCAATATTATAGCCGCAGAAGGTGAAAGTATTTCGCCGGATATGAACCGTGTCGTTTTCGATACGGCGGGTATCAACGTCTACTCAGACAGTTGGCGCGTCGCGCCATTAGTGGCCTGATATGCTCCTGAACCTGAACCGCTCTTCACTTAATCTGCCGCGAGGAAATCAGCATGAATAAGACAGTCAATCAAAAGGCCTGGTTCCTCATTTTACCTGTGCTTTTGCTCGTCGCATTTTCTGCGGTCATTCCGCTGATGACAGTCGTAAACTATTCCGTGCAAGACACATTCGGCAATAACCAGTTCTTTTGGGCTGGGCTGGAATGGTTCGAACAGATGTTGGCATCCGAACGGATGTGGGATGCTTTGGGCCGTCAAATAGCGTTTTCAGCGATTATTCTCGCTATCCAAATTCCACTGGGTGTTTTCATTGCACTTAACATGCCGAAAAAAGGTTTCTGGGCCTCGGTTTGTTTGGTGCTGATGTCGCTACCTCTGCTTATTCCTTGGAACGTTGTGGGGACGATTTGGCAGATCTTTGGACGCGTCGATATTGGCCTGCTGGGCTATACGCTGAACGCGATGGGGATCGATTATAACTACACCCAGAATTTCTATGCTGCATGGATCACTCTTATCGTGATGGATGTCTGGCATTGGACATCACTTGTGGCATTGCTGGCTTATGCAGGCCTGCAGTCGATCCCGGATGCTTATTACCAAGCCGCTAAGATTGATCAGGCGAGCCGATGGAAAGTGTTCCGCTTTATTGAACTACCTAAGATCATGGGTGTGTTGATGATCGCGATCCTGTTGCGCTTTATGGACAGCTTTATGATCTACACTGAGCCATTCGTGGTCACAGGTGGTGGCCCCGGCAACTCGACGACATTCTTGTCAATCGACTTGGTGAAAATGGCTCTGGGACAGTTTGATCTTGGTCCCGCCGCAGCCTTCTCGATCATGTATTACCTCGTGATCTTGGTGGTGTCTTACGTGTTCTACACCGTCATGACGAACCTCGACAAAAGGGATGGCCACTGATGTCTGACATGACCCACACCATCCCGAAAGCCCGCAGCTTTGGCTTGCCCAAAGTTAATGGCAGTGCCGTCGTCATGAGCCTGTATCTGCTGTTTTTATTGCTGCCTATTTATTGGCTGGTGATGATGAGCTTGAAAACAAACTCGGAAATCCTCAACACCTTCACGCTTTGGCCTCGCGATCTGACCTTTGATAACTATCTGACAATTCTGACTGATGCATCGTGGTACACGGGTTATCTGAACTCGATGACGTATGTTGTGATGAACATGGTCATCTCACTGGCTGTCGCGCTGCCTGCAGCATATGCGTTCAGCAGGTACACATTCCTTGGTGATAAGCATCTGTTCTTTTGGCTGTTGACCAACAGAATGGCGCCGCCTGCAGTCTTCGCTTTGCCGTTCTTCCAGCTGTATAGCTCGGTTGGATTGTTCGACACGCACATCGCTGTGGCGTTGGCGCACTGCCTGTTCAATGTGCCATTGGCCGTTTGGATCCTAGAAGGGTTTATGCGCGGCGTGCCAAAGGAAATTGACGAGACCGCATATATCGATGGCTATTCGTTCCCGCGGTTCTTTGTTCGGATTTTCACTCCGCTCATCGCTTCGGGCATCGGTGTAACGGCGTTCTTCTTGTTCATGTTCAGCTGGGTCGAACTGCTGCTTAGCCGCACGCTGACAAGTGTCGAGGCAAAACCGATTGCCGCAACGATGACCCGTACTGTTGGTGCCTCTGGGATTGACTGGGGTGTGTTAGCGGCGGCTGGGGTTTTGACAATCCTGCCGGGTGCTTTGGTTATCTATTTTGTCCGCAACTACATCGCCAAGGGCTTTGCCCTGGGCCGCGTTTAAGAGAGGGGAGACCACAATGGAATGGATGGCATGGACATGGCCGACGGCTACTTTCTTCGCAATTATCGCGGCCACACTAATCACTTTTACGGTCATGGCGATCAAATATCCTGAGGCACCGCGCGTCGGTATCCTTCGGATCGAAACGACCCGTGGTGACAGATTGTTCATCACGCTGCTGGGCTCGGCCTTTCTTAATTTGGCTTGGCTTGGATTATTCGACGTGCCCCAATGGGGGGCGCTGGTTGTGTGTTTCTTTTACGCCTTAGCTGTTTTTCGCTGGGTGTAACCGAATGGGTGATCCGGCGCGCAAGAACCGGATTACCTTCAATGTTCTTATTTTAGGGAGGAACAAAATATGACCTTGCGACTTAAAGGAACGACTGCGTTAGGACTTGCTGCTTGCATGTTCGCCGCACCTGCGTTCGCAGATATGGAGGCCGCCAAGGCATTCCTTGATAGCGAAATTGGGGAAATGTCGACGTTGACACGGGCTGAACAAGAAGCTGAACTTCAGTTTTTTGTCGATGCTGCTGAACCATATGTCGGGATGTCGATCAACGTTGTGTCTGAGACGATCGGTACTCATGAGTATGAGTCCAATGTTCTAGCACCAGCGTTTGAAGCCATCACCGGAATTAAGGTCACACATGACCTGATCGGCGAAGGCGACGTTGTTGAAAAGCTGCAAACACAAATGCAGTCGGGCGAAAATATCTATGACGCCTATATCAACGATAGCGATCTGATCGGTACGCATTGGCGCTATCAGCAGGCCCGTAATCTGACAGACTGGATGGCTGGAGAAGGCGCCGCGGTGACCAACCCCAACCTTGATCTGGAAGACTTTATTGGTCTTTCGTTCACAACGGGTCCGGATGGCAAAATCTATCAGTTGCCAGACCAGCAGTTCGCGAACCTTTACTGGTTCCGGTATGATTGGTTCAACGACGATCAGAACAAAGCCGACTTCCAAGCGACATATGGTTATGAACTAGGTGTTCCAGTGAACTGGTCTGCGTACGAAGACATCGCAGAATTCTTCACTGGTCGCGATCTGTCGCGTCTTGGTGTTGAAGGCGACGTCTTTGGCAACATGGACTACGGCAAGAAAGATCCATCCTTGGGCTGGCGCTATACTGATGCGTGGTTGTCCATGGCTGGAGCCGGCGACATTGGTGAGCCAAACGGCCTGCCAGTTGACGAATGGGGTATCCGGGTCAATGAAAACTCGCAGCCAGTTGGTTCGTGTGTTGCGCGTGGTGGTGCAACCAACGGCCCAGCAGCAGTCTATGCTGTGACCAAAGCAATCGAATGGCTGGAGAAATACTCTCCACCTGCCGCTGCTGGTATGACATTCTCTGAGGCCGGTCCAATTCCTGCGCAGGGTAACGTCGCACAGCAGATGTTCTGGTACACTGCGTTTACGGCCGCATCGGTAGAACCCGATTTGCCCGTAATGAATGAAGATGGCACGCCAAAGTGGCGTATGGCACCTTCGCCACACGGCGCTTACTGGACCGAAGGCACCAAGATCGGCTACCAAGACGCCGGTTCATGGACGCTGATGGAATCTACACCAGTAGATCGTGCACAGGCTGCGTGGCTTTATGCGCAGTTCGTGACATCCAAGACGGTAGACGTGAAGAAAAGCCATGTTGGTCTGACATTCATTCGTGAATCAACGATCCAGCATGAAAGCTTTACAGAGCGTGCACCACGTTTGGGTGGTCTGATTGAGTTTTATCGCTCACCAGCACGGGTTCAGTGGTCACCAACGGGTACCAACGTTCCTGACTATCCTAAGCTGGCTCAGTTGTGGTGGCAGAACATCGGCGACGCAATGTCCGGTGCAAAGACACCTCAGGAAGCACTCGATTCACTTTGCGCAGATCAGGAAGCCGTTTTGGCCCGTCTTGAGCGTGCTGGTGTCCAGGGTGAATTTGGCCCACTTTTGAACGAAGAAAGTGATCCGTCTTTCTGGCTTGACCAGCCAGGTTCTCCGAAGGCGCAACTGGAAAACGAAGACGAAACTCCAGTGACCATCTCTTATGATGAGCTGATCAAATCCTGGCAGTAAATCTATAGTCTAGGGCCAAGCGATTGGCCCTAGTTTCTACCTTCTCCCAGAGCCGGCGGGCAATCGTCCGCCGGTGAAATCAGCGGCTACAATTTGTGGCCGCTTTTTTTTGACCTAAAGCATCGGGGACGTCCATGACCTACATCCTTGCTATTGATCAGGGAACGACATCGACACGCGCGATTGTTTTCGACGGCGCGATGACTTCGGTATTCCAAGCTCAACAGGAATTTACACAACACTTTCCAAAATCGGGCTGGGTGGAACATGATCCTCAGGATTTGTGGGACTCCACTGTCGCGACTTGTCACGAAGCGATCGCAGGTGCAGGCATATTAGCCTCGCAAATTGCAGGGATTGGCATAACGAACCAACGCGAAACAGTAATCGTTTGGGACAAGCTAACAGGCGAGCCCATTCATAACGCTATTGTCTGGCAAGATAGACGCACCGCCGATCAGTGTCGCCATTTGCGCGAAGCAGGGCACGAAGCGATGATCACCGCCCGCACCGGCCTTTTGCTTGATCCATATTTTTCAAGTACCAAGCTGGCGTGGATTTTGGACAACGTTGATGGCGCGCGTACCCGTGCGGCCAAAGGAGAGCTGTTGTTTGGCACCGTTGATAGTTTTCTGGTTTGGAAGCTAACCGGCGGCGCGGTTCACGCCACAGATGCCACGAATGCAGCCCGCACCATGCTTTATGATATTCATAAAGGAAGATGGAGTCAGACGATCTGCGACTTACTGGATATCCCGATGCAAATGTTACCGCAGGTGAAAGACTGTGCAGCAAATTTTGGCCAAACGCTACCTAAGCTTTTTAGTAGCGAAATCCCCATTTACGGCGTTGCTGGCGACCAGCAGGCTGCCACTATCGGGCAGGCGTGTTTTGAACCTGGAATGTTGAAATCAACCTATGGCACGGGGTGCTTTGCGCTGCTCAATACGGGGGATACGCCCGTCCAGTCAGATCATCGGCTACTGACCACAATTGCCTACCAACTGGATGGTAAGCCGACCTATGCGCTCGAAGGATCGATCTTTGTTGCTGGTGCCGTTGTGCAATGGCTGCGCGATGGATTACAAATCATTGGCGATGCGGCTGAAACACAGGCGTTGGCGGAAAGTGCCGATCCGCATCAGAATGTGGTCCTTGTCCCTGCTTTCGTCGGTTTGGGCGCGCCTTATTGGAACCCTGATTGTCGTGGGGCCGCGTTCGGGTTGACCCGCAGCACGGGTCCCGCAGAAATGGCCAAAGCTGCGCTTGAAAGCGTGGGCTACCAGACGCGCGACTTGTTAGACGCTATGTCTGCCGATTGGCAGATGGAAGGGGTCCAGCCTATCCTGCGCATCGATGGTGGTATGTCCGCCAGTGATTGGGCGATGCAGTTTTTGTCCGATATCATCGCAGCCCCTGTGGATAGGCCTATGATCCATGAAACGACTGCACTTGGTGTGGCATGGCTCGCTGGTATGCGTGCGGGAATTTATCCCGATCAACACAGCTTTGCTGCCTCTTGGGCGAGGGAAACCCGATTTACCCCAACGATGGACGCAGATCTACGTGATGCCAAATACGCGTCTTGGAAAAAGGCCGTTCAGGCCACCCAGAGCTATTGAGGACCAACAATGACCGAAACAACTCTTCGACGTCATCTGACGCAAAGTGCGCTGGATCCAAATCTGATCTTCCTGCTTGAGGATATCGCGAGTGCCTGCCGCTCTATTGCAAGCCTTGTGCGTAACGGTGCATTCGAAGGCAATCTGGGCTCTGCAAACGTGGAAAATATACAGGGTGAAACACAAAAAACCCTCGATATATTGGCCAATGATGAATTTGAACGGATATGTTCCAATTCGCCGAGGCTTGCGGCGCTTATCTCGGAAGAGGTCGAAGAGGTCACATGGCTGAAAGAGCCAAAAGCCGGAGATTATCTGCTGTACTTTGACCCATTGGATGGGTCGTCCAATTTGGATGTGAACTTGTCGGTCGGATCCATCTTTGCGGTCATGCAGGTACAATCTGATGGTGATCGCAACGTACTGCTAGAAGGCCGCCGTCAGGTCTGCGCTGGCTATGCGCTGTACGGTCCATCGACAATGCTTGTGTTGACCGATGGGACCCAAGTCACCGGATTTACTTGCCACAATAGCACTGGCGATTTCCGCCTGACGCACCCCAATATGAAGGTTCCGGCCGAGACGTCTGAATTTGCAGTCAATACATCGCGTTACCGGTACTGGGACACCCCGGTCCGCCGCTATGTTGATGAATGCGTTGCTGGCGAAACAGGTGTCCGGAAACGGGCGTTCAATATGCGCTGGACGGCTTCGATGGTGGCGGAAATCCACCGCATCCTAACGCGTGGTGGGGTTTTCTTGTATCCGGCGGACAGCAACAACCGCAAAGCCGGTGGCAAATTGCGCTTGATGTATGAGGCGAACCCGATGGCCATGATCATTGAGCAGGCCGGTGGTGCAGCCTCGACTGGATTCACTTCCATATTGGATATCCAGCCGAATGGACCGCATCAGCGCATTCCCGTCATACTCGGCTCGCAATCTGAAGTGGACCGCTTGACTGACTACCACAATGCCAACCATTCATCCGAAACGAAGGAATAGTACCTATGGCTCTAGTGTCTCTTCGCCAACTGTTGGCGTTGAAGCAATGTCCGTTGTCTGCCAGGATCGGTTTGAACGCTTTGGAGCAGTTGGGATGGCGGGCAAAGTTGTGCCCGTTTCGCTGTCATCTATGGCCAAGTACTACGAAGTTGCCAGTCTTTCACTAGCGTCATGAGGTTGTAGTAATGTTTTCATTTTTTAGCCCGCAGGCGATCCATTTTGGACGTGGGCAAAGCCAACAAACTGCGGCGTTTGCAAAGGCATTCGGGGAAAACGTTTTGTTGGTTCATGGATCAACCGCAATGAGGGCGGAGTGGCTAATAAAACTGTGCCAAGAAGCAGGACTGACATTGAGAACGGTAAGTTGTCAACGAGAGCCCAGCTTGCCCGATATCGAATTGTCATTGGCCCAGTTGGCAGGCTTTCGCCCAGATGTTGTGATTGCGTTGGGTGGCGGCTCGGTCATCGATTTTGGCAAAGCTTTGGCCGCACTTATTCCGTGTGCAGGGCAGCCTTTGGACTATCTTGAGATCGTGGGAGCAGGTCGGCCATTGGATCATCCGCCGATCCCAATGATTGCCCTGCCAACGACAGCTGGGACAGGTTCTGAAGTGACCAAGAACGCTGTTATTTTGGTTCCGGAACACGCCGTCAAAGTCAGTCTGCGCGACCGACGTATGGTTCCAGATATCGCGATTGTTGATCCAAGCCTGATGCAGGGTGCACCGAGGCGTGTTGCCCTAGCGGCCGGGCTTGATGCGGTCACCCAAGTGATTGAACCCTACCTTTCGGTCAAAGCGAACCCTATGACGGACGCGATTTGCTACGCCGCCATTCCAATAGGCTTAAAAGTCTTACGTGATTTGGTGGAGAAAGATGCACATGACGCATGGGACAGTATGGCGTGGGTCAGTACTTGCGGTGGTTTGGCTTTGGCCAATTCTGGGCTTGGTGCTGTTCACGGGTTTGCAGGGGTTATCGGGGGCAAGACCAACGCCCCACATGGGGAAATCTGCGGCGCACTCCTTCCTGCCGTGCTGCAGTCGCACCAACGCAAAGCGCAAGAAGGGACTGATGTTTATAATCGATTACAATGGGTAATGCATCAGATCGATGCGTACTTTGCGCATATGGAGATCGGCAGCGGGGTATCCGCGCTAAGTCGTTGGTCCAAAGAAATAGGGCTGCGTGGATTGTCAGAGTTGGGAGTATCGTCGGCTGACTATATTCAGGTTGCGACAGCTGCGTCCAACTCATCATCCATGAAGGGCAACCCTTTCGATCTTTCGAACGAAGAGCTTTTGCAAATATTGCACTGTGCGAAATAGGATCGGCGCTCGCCTAAAGTGGTTTTTGATGTCTTCACTATTGAAGGCAGCGACATTGCGCTAACGCCTCGGTTATACGGGCGTTTTCGCGTTTACGAGGTCGAAACCGACAAGCATTAGCCTGCCAATGGCTGCGAATACATGCAGCAGCATCGGATAGTATGAGCTCGTTGCTGACCTTCGCTGCGTATGCACATCGTCAAAAGCTGAGTCGTAGCCAAGAGCGTCCGCTTTCTTCAAGTTCCCCATTTAGTTCGCGCTTGCAGCGAAGGTCTGCTTTCCGCCGATTCTGTTGAAAAACAACGTGTTGCGCACGCAGAATTTAGGATTTTGAACAGCGCTCGAGTGCCTTTCTTATCAGGCTTTGCCCGTTTGCTGCGGTGCAGGAAAGATCTTAGCCAGTTTGCGGAGGTTTTGGGCGGTGGCGGCGAGCAGGAATTCGTCATTTGCGCCACATGGTCCGCGCAATCGGAGCCGCCCGAGCCCGAGAATGCGTTTGAGGTGGGCGAAGAGCATTTCCACCTTCTTTCTGAGCCGCATTGAGATGGCGTATTGTTTGGTCTTCGCGATATCTCGGGCGACTTGGCGGGCGTCTTCATTTTCTTCGCGGGTGATCTTGCGTGCATCAGCATTCGGGCAGCACTTCATCTTTGATGGGCAGGCCTGACAGGTGTGTTTCAGTGCCTGATACTTGGCCACGCCTTTGCCGGTCGGCGCTCGGCTTGGATCAGAATAGTTGCGGCGGAACTGCTTGAGCGGCTCACCCTCTGGGCAGATATATTGGTTGTTCTCGGCGTCCCATTCAAAGTCGGTGCGAGACCAAGTGCCGTCGGTGCGCCCCGATTTATCGAGCACCGGAATGTGGGGATTGATGTCACGATCAACGAGCCAGCCAAGCATCGGGCCAGATCCATAGGCCGTGTCTGCGATCAATCGCTCAGGGTCGATGTCATGCCTTTCTTTAATCCGATCCAACATGGTGCGCACGGATCCGACTTCGGCTTGCCGGATCGATCTGGTGCCTTCGACGTCAACGATGACGCTGTGGTCAGTGTCGATCAGATAATTGGTCGAATACGCAAAGAATGCTGGCCCTTTACGTGCTGCGGTCCACTGGCTCGAGGGATCAGAGTGAGATGTGAACTTGGGTTCTACCTCCGATGCTGCGCCGAAAGCGGCATCGTCTAAAACATCTAAATATTCCTTCACAGCACGGGGCGCATCGTTTGGATCAATGGCGCTGTGATCCCAATCTTCTTTTGGGGTGGAGTTCTGTTTGTTCGCATCAGCCTCAATTAAGCTGGCATCTGCCGCAAGCCGCTGGCCGCTCACCAAACCATCCGCAATGCAACGCGCGACGGTCTTCTCAAACAGATGCCGCAGCAAAGCGCTCTCACGGAAACGCCCGTGCCGGTTCTTTGAGAAGGTCGAATGATTGGGTATTGGATCAGACAGATCGAGGCGACAAAACCAGCGATACGCCAGGTTCAAATGCACCTCCTCACACAACCGCCGCTCTGATCTGATACCGAAGCAATACCCCACCAACAGCATGCGGATCAGCAGTTCAGGGTCAATCGAAGGGCGGCCCGTGTGGCTGTAAAACGCAGCCAGATACTGGCGGATGTCGCTCAGATCGACAAACCGATCAATCGATCGCAGCAGGTGGTCTTGTGGGACATGATCCTCGAGTGAGAACTCGTAAAACAACGCAGCTTGTGCTTCCTGCTTCGGTCCCATCATCGCTCAATCCCCCACTTTTATAGGGAAATTGAATCAGCCAATGCCATCCAAATCAAGAAGAGTTTTTCAACAGAATTAGCCCATTCTGTTGAAAAACTCTTTGCTGCAACTGCAAGTTCTCAAAAAGCAGAAAATTGTTCTCCTTTGGTCATAATACACCAAGAAAACCTGGCAAAACTTGAAGGAACCAGAATGCTTTTCTGCCAAATCTAGCCCGAATGCCCGATATCGGAGTTTTTCAACAGAATACGCCCAAACTTTGAATTCGATTATTGTTCTGCATGCGCTCGCAGCAAGACTTACGCTGCACCGGCGCTGATTTTGGGGTCGTAGTGCAGCATGAAAAGCAGCCATTTGCTCCACCCCACGACAACACCCATTTAGCTGATAATTTCACCCGAAAACATCTCTCTCAACGCTTTCTTTTGTACCTTGCCCATGGTGTTACGAGGAAGCTCCGGGACAACCACCAGTTTTTGTGGTTGCTTGAACCGGGCAAGTGATTTCCCAATCTTTTGCCGTATGCCTTCAATGTCCAACTCCTGTTCAGGACGTGCGACCAGAACACCCAGAACACTCTCTCCAAAATCGGGATGCGGCACGCCAATGACCGCACTTTCCAACACACCCTGC
>Ga0208544_10000963_pt1 | contig 20614 bp, 20 predicted proteins | sample DEB08_DNA_9_FD_184526 | JGI IMG/M metagenome (GOLD analysis project Ga0208544, IMG submission 184526) | Aqueous microbial communities from the Delaware River and Bay under freshwater to marine salinity gradient to study organic matter... | ecosystem: Environmental > Aquatic > Marine > Coastal ... | reverse complement strand
ATTTCCCGCTGACGATTAGTCATATTTATAGCTGGTGTTGGACGTCCTCTACTCATAATTTCTGCTTTTTTTGAAAAACCGCAAAGTTACAATAAATACTATTTAGAACTTCATGCGTAAACCACTAGCTCCCCATTACTGCCAGTTTTGGTGGTTTTAATTATTTTATAACCGTTTTTACCATAGAAAATATTTAGTTCTGCCCAAAGCCCTGCGCTAGCCAATTTTATTTTCCTGCCATAACTAATGGGCTTGGTTTCGACTATTTGTAAATTAAATTCCGAAATTACCTCATTTAGATTTTCAATAGCTTTATCTACCTGTGGAGGCACAAAATATTGCTTTTGCTTGGGCTGACGATAATTGGGATTCAATTTGGCTTTAATCTTTTGGAATACCTCGGACGCTAATTCATTCGTTTGGGGATATTGAGCAGCGATTTGTGCTTTTTTGACAAAAGCATCCGCGGCTTTAAGGTCTTTCTCTGCCGCTGCAAAATCGAGGTCTGGAATATATTGTTGTAAGTCGATTACTTCGCTATCAGGATTATAATAAGCGGCTGAATCATAGCTAAGAAAACAAGCACGAGTTACATCGGAGGTTCGGTAATCCAAGACTTCTTGTAAGCCATTATTTTCGGCAAATTGTCGGGCAAATAGTTTATAAAAGGCACTAAAAAGTGCTTGATCTCTACAAGGTTCTTTCAGCCGAAATAAAACTTTAAGCCCGTCCCCGCTTGGGGATTTAAATAATAAGGTAACGGAAGGCAATTGTGTTAAATTAGCTTTGACCGTATCAATAGCTTGTTTAGCAACTTCTAAGTGGTCAATATCTAAAATAAAATACTGGGCTTGGGCAAAGTGTTCTTTCCGTCGAATGGGTGGATGGAAAATCCCACAAACAAAATAAGGCAATTGTTTTTTGAGATTTTTGTACTGGTTCTCATCAATACTACGTACCATTCTTAATTGTTCAATTAAATCCCTGAAGGCTTGTTTGGGTCGGTGAATACCCAAATAAAGTCTTGATAAATCTATCTTTTGCAATTGGTCTCCTGTTTTAGTTATTGCACGTCCAAATTGAAGCATACTTATTTATTTTTTAGAAAAAATGTGGCTAATTGTCGAGCATACCGATTAATATGTTCTCCTCGACTGCGCTCAATGCCTTTCATTTTGATAATTTCTGCCAAATAATCATTGACGGATTGAATGACTATTCGCTTACCTAAGCCGTCCAATAATAAACCATTTCCTTCTTGGCGAAAACATTCTTCACTCATCGCATCTTGCCTCGCTAATTGAATCATCACATAGTCCACCCAAACTCGATATTTTTCGATAATGTCAAAGACCAAAGCAGGGCGATTATAATCATCTCTGTGAAAAATACCAATGTAAGGGTCAACCCCAGCTTTGATTAATGCGCCTTCAATTTTTCCATATAACATCCCATAACCATAATTGAGCATTGAATTAAACTTATCTACCGCAGGATGCTGACTTCTTTTAGGAAATTGATAGGCTTCGGGTAAACATAAAGTAATAGACTGAAAATACCTACGGGAAGCCGCCCCTTCCCACCCTCTTAGCGACGGTGCAATATCAGAAACAACTTCTCCATTGGCTTTGCGAATTTTGTTTTTATAGTCTTCTATGCTATTAATAGCATTCCCTAACAGTCGTTTGATTTTATCTGCCTGCCCTGTTTTCAAGGAAAGTAACAAGGCTATTTGATGGTTCATTTTTTCCAAAACTACCTCCTTCACCCATTCAACTGCCCCATTGGAATAAAAAAATTCGAGTTGCTGCCGACGAATGTCGGAAATTGAGCCATATTTCACACTCCAAACCCTGCCTTTGGGCATGCCTAAACCATCTACAAAAAGAACATCTATTTCATTTTCTATCGCTAGTAATACCGCATCGGAACTAATTCTTGCCCCTTTCGTTACTGAAATGCTTCGTACATCTCGGGGATGAAGCATTTGCTTGACGGATGCAGTCGAAACAGCAAATAAGCCGTTTTCTTTACGCACGGATGCGCCGAAAGAATTCAATACAAGGTGCATAAGCAGTTATTTTTTTTTATTTTTTTTAGGTGGATTTCCACGATAGATTCCTTTAATATCTAGATTATCCTGCGCCCTAGTGACGGCGGTATAGAGCCATCGCAATCGAGTTTCTCCGTCTAAGCGGTCTAAAGTATCCGATAAATTCAGAAAAACATGTGGCCATTCACCTCCTTGGGATTTATGACAAGTAATCGCATACCCAAATTTAGCACGTAAGGCATTGAGAAACTTATCTTTCATCATCATCTTTTTGTATTCCTCCGAGTTGCGTTTATGCCCTCTATGTCTAGCCCTTTTATCAAAATCAATCAATAATTTTTTAGCATCGTGAATAGGCAAATTAGCTTCTGGGCGAAAGAGAAATTCTTTCAGCAAATAAGTTTTGTGTTCTTTTTGGTCGTGAATGTTTTTTACGGTGACTTCCAAAAAAGTAAATCCTGCCCGTTTCTCCACAAATTTGACTTGCTTTAAAATTACTTGGTCGCCATTGGATAAGTCCACATCATAGGAATTTTGTGCCACCATCAATAAAGCCCCTTCATTTAAATGAAACCAATTTTTATTCCCCAAAAGGGTTCTAATATTTTGATTTAAGTAAAAAGCTTGCTTATTGGAATGCGTAATAATAATCGGCTTAGTGACCGATTCTTGTAGCAAAGGCAAATAGCGTTTGAATAATATTTGCTGGTTAAAAGGATGAAAGATACCTTGCCCTGGTTGATTCATCAAAGTTTCCCAATTATCAAAGCGTTTACTTTTGAAATAACTGCGAATTTGCGTCGCTAACCTTAAAATATCCCCTCCTTCTTTTTGTCGTAGTATTTCTGTCAAAGACCCCACCGCTACTTTCTTCTGAAAAGTAGTAGACAAATAGTTCGGTGCTAATGCTGCCGAAAAAGGATTGATGCCTACAGGTGGAGGCAACTGAGCGGGGTCGCCTACAAAAATCACTTTATTATTCCCCACAAATTGCAAAAAATCAGATAACACATTTCCGCTCCCAAATTGCGCAATATGTTCCCCTTGTTGCGGTTGATAGGATAGCATCGAAGCTTCATCAATAATGTATAATTTCTGGGTAGCGGTCGTTGGTTGTTTTAACCTAAAATTTAGTACCAGCTGCCCCGTTTTATCTTGCCAAGCATCCTTCTTTTTTCCAGCTTTTTCTTCAATCACATTAAAAGAATAAATCTGACTATGTACGGTGGTTGCCTCTGCTTTGGTTTTTTGTTTTAATATCCGAGCTGCCCGCCCCGTAGAAGCTAATAAAACAGGTTCAATATCTTTTATTCCTTTTAACCAATCTAACAGAAAACTAACTAAAGTCGTTTTGCCTGTTCCTGCATAACCTCGCAGGATAAAGACTTGCTCGGCTTCGGCTTGCACAAAGGTTTTAAGGGCATCGAAGGTTTGGTTTTGATGTTGGGTTAGTTGCATGGGTTACTCTTTATATAAATGGATATATCAATATGCTCTAAATTGTACGAACTCAAATTGCACTATTTTTTTACCGTCCTTTTCTTCTACTATTCGGTTGGTCGTAGAGGCAATACAGGGGATATTCGCCTTTTTTAATTTTTTTACTAAAGCATAGGTGAAGGTCATTTCGCCCATTAAGTGGACGGCAAAAGGAGTTGATTTTTGAATTTTTTCAAAATACACTTTCGCTAATTTCTTTACTTCCTTTTTAGAGGCAATAGGCGCTATTTGAGGGAAAGACATATCTTTCACCGTTTTATAATGTACTATTGCGGTTTTTTTTTGTTTTCCAGTCCATCTAGTTGATGGGTGGTTAGATAAATTTAGGAGCATTTTATTGTAGGTTTAAATCACTAATTTTAATAAATAAATCTTTTAAAGATTCTCTTAATTGATTGGGTAATTGATAATTTTCTCTAAAACCACAATGATTAATATCGTTTCGGAAACCGTCATGTCCTATTAATTCTGCATACAAACTCTTTAATGGAGCCTGACTCTTTACATACGCTCGCATATCTTCATATACTTCTAATATATCTTCTTGTTCTGGAATAGGTCTTTGTTGAAATTTAGGGCCAAAATGACGATTACGTTTAGCTGTAATTAACTGAAGAGCAGTAGCGGTAATTTCTCTAAAAAACAAATCTTTAAGTTTTTCCTTACGCTCCACTTTTTCTAGCACATGACTAATAAGCGTTTCCTGTAAAAAGGTAATTCCTTGCTGTATCATATTGTGTTGAATACACCACTCCACCGCAGCAAAACCATTTTGGAGTGTCTTGCCATTCTTAAAGCGGTCAATTTTAGCTTCTATCCTAGTGATTAGCGGTTTTAATTGCTCTTTGATTGGTTCATTTTTAATTTTTGAAAGAATATTTTTGAGCGAATTAATATCTAAATCTTGACTTAATAATGCCCCTCTACAAGTTGTAATAGCTTGTTCAAATTGCAGCAATTCTTCCCCTAATTTTGGCTGGTTATCTTTAACTAAAGCTGCCAAACTATCTGCTTTTCCAAGTTTTATAAACTCCCGAGCAGCAGATGTCCAATCTTGTAAAATGGATAAACTAATCAGATTTAAAATGGGTGCTTGAACAATTGAATGCTGAATATTAGTGATTTCTTCTTCACTCAACTGCTTATATTTAGCACTATTGACCTGTTTTTCTTTTTCTGCCCTTCCTGCTTCATAATTACCATAATAAATCGCTTTTACTTCCGCATCAATGACATTTTTGGCGTAATTTAATAAGACAATTCCTAACATGGGTAAAGAACGAAACCCTACCGTTATATCAAAATACACTTCCGATGATGGTTCAATTCGTTCAAATATTTGTTGGAAGACTTGAAATATCTCCTGTTCTGTATAACCATTAGGAATAATTACAGGCTCAAAATGGTGGATAATTCCTTCCAACCGCAATTTTTCTAATACCCTATTTAACCCATTACTTTCTTGTATTTTTGGCGTATTGGTTGTCCTGTCAAAACTTATGATTCGATTATCGTAATTATTTCTTTTCGCCTCCTCCGTTGTAAAGACAAAAATTTTATCCGCTTCTGACCAATTCGATAAACAATTTCGGATAATCGCTTCTTGTACGTAAGGCATAGGTATACTCAAATCTGCTCGATTGGGTTGCCAGTAGTATTGGGTGTTGTGATAGGGGATGGCTCCTAGGAAAGAGATGAAGGTTTTTGACATGGGTTAGTTTTGAAAGTTTAATAGAGCGCATAATTTATCAAAATTTTTCAATAATGCCTTTTCAAATTCTTGAGCATTCCTACCTTTTCTGCCAAAACCTGCATGATTAATATCATTACGAATATTATTTGTAATATCGTTGAAAATGGGCATGATACCATCAAAGTAAGACTCTTTTTCCAACCTTTTAACCACAATTTCTTGTTCTTGACGGATTTCTTCGTTATTGCTATAACTAAAGAGTTCTTCCCTTCTTTTACCTAATAAGCCAGAAGCTGTACTTCTATTCGTTTTGTTATTGTAATCAAGTTTAATATTTTTTAAGCAAAAGGTTACCATAAATTCTTGTAGTAAAGTGATTCCTTGTTGAATAAGCTTATTCTTGATGCACCAACTTATAGCTCTCATACCGTTAACAATATCATCATCTTTAAAAACCTCAATTTCTTTTTCAACAACAGACAGAATATTAGAAAACGGCGACAATTGAGGTACATTTAGCAAATGAGGTTTTAATGTTTGAATCTCTCTTTTTAGATTTGTGATACTATCATTTTTAATAATTTCATTTCCTCGATTTGTCACAATCGAATTGGAGAATTCGTTTAGTCCTTTGGCTACTGTCCTTAAGCTATTTCTTAATTTACCCTTTTGTTTTTTTGAAAGATTATCTGATATATTAGACTCTTTTCTAAGTGTTTTTGTTAAATTCTGTGTATTCCCGAATTCAATAAAATCATTAGCAGCATTCGACCAATTTTGTAATAATGAAAAACTTGTTAAATTTAGAATCGGTGCATTACGGTTATCAATAGGAATTTTTTTGACCTCATTCGCAAAACCTAATTTTTCAAATGCACCATAGTAAATCCCTTTTACACTCGCTTTACTAACAACTTTTGAATAATTCAATAATACCAACCCTAGCATTGGTATTGAGCGAAAAGCGTGAGTGATATCGAGGTAAATTTCATCCTCTCTTTCTAATTTGGAAAATACCTTTTGGAATATTATCCATATTTCATTGGTCGAGTAGCCCTCAGGAATCTCTACATCTTTTATTTTTGCTTCAAAACCTGAGTGGGAAAGCTTATTTAAACGACTCTTTAGTCCCTCATTGGGCAAATCGTACTTCTTAGATTGAGGGTTATATTGTTGATTATTTTCCCAATTTTGCCTTTTGGCATCTTTTGTTAGAAAGAAATAACAAATATCTTCTGCTCCAAGTTCTGTTTGATGTAGTTTCAATAGAGCTTCTTGAATATATTTTACATTCTTAATATTTTTATTCCCATCTTCTTCTAAATAATAGTTACACTCTACATAGTTGTTTGTTCCCAAAAACGAAATAAAAACTTTGCGTGCCATTAAGATTGATTTAGTTGATTATATAATTGTTGGGCTTTTTTGCTACCGAGCCATTTGATTACTTCTTTGAAAATAGGATGTTTAGCACCAAAAGGTTTTGTAAACTGTTTTTTCATACTATTTCCTCCACTTTGATAACTATTGCTTAGCCATTGCTGAATAAATTCAATATCTACTTTCTCTGTCAAATATCCTTCTGGAAACTTAGTACTCAATTCATTTCTCTTACATTCATATTTTTTACTACCGTATTGTTCTACTAAATTTTTCAAGTCATTGATTTTTTTTGTTTTCTTATCTCCTATAAAACCTTCCAATGATTGTGACTGGACAATTGCTATTTTTGCTTGCTGCTGTTGTTTAAATTGCTCTTCTCTTGCCAGTCGTTCTGCTTCTTTTCGTGCTACTCGATTAGCCTTAATGAGTCCTATTAGTTCCTGTTTTTTTTGATTAAAAGCAGCTTCTAATTTATTTTCTTCATCCTTTTTAAATTTGGCAATGGCAACATCTAAACTACCTGCAAATTTTAGTTTTTCTTCGTCTTCTTTTAGCCATTTTTGGAAGGAGGAAATTTTATTCTCATCAATTAATGAAACTGGAAGATTACTTTCTTTTTGAGAATAATTTTGAAGTTGATGTGGTTTATTTCTTGTTCTTCCGAGGCCTTCCATATTCATATACTCTAACATTGAATCTTTTTGAGGTTCGCACATCGAAAAAAATTCTTTCATTGCTTTTGATGAAATCCAGTTGACTGTCTGTGACTTAGTAGTCATATAGCATTCAAACATCTCCATGTATTTTATCGAATCATTTGGTTGAATATTATTAAAAACCAAATTTTTAATGCCTAATTTAACCTTTCCCATTCCTAGAGGTTTTCCCATTCCTATGCTATGAAAAAGATGCTCCGAATTGTGTAGCGTTAAAGAAGATAACAGCGCACCTAATTCTATTTTTCTTAAATTGTGAAAATTGATAGAAAAAATAAATTTAACTCCTTCTTTTAAAGGCTTAATAATTGATTTCATAGGGTCGTTCCCCGCATTATAATCTTTGACATGTTGGCGGATAGGATATCTTTTCCAACCACTAGCTTTGGCGGTAGAATTTAAGTATGTTCCTTTGTTTTGAAGATAAAAAGGAAAATAAGAGGCAGAAGGCGTAGATAGTAAAACTGTTTTTTCAGAATTAGGAGAAATGGTGTTAACTATGCCCCATGCATGACTAAAATTAACCCGTCCTTTTAACATTATTGATTCTTCCTCACTACTGTTTTGAGTTTGCTTTTTTTCAATGATATATCCAAAAATAGTGTCAGCTAAATCAGGTTTACTATTGTCATTTTGAGCATTGTCTATTGCACCATGTATGTCTATATTACTACTTAGTCTATAATTTGTAGATAGTCCAAAATGTTGAACAATACCATTTTTTCGAGTAGCCCAAACTGGTATTTGTTCACCATTTTCTAATTTTTCAAGAATGCCTTTAAATTTTTTTTGAGCATCTTCTGGTACATTTGATTCATTATTTTTATAGGCGTAAGCATTTTTAAAATCTTTTATTAAATGGAAAATTGATTCGCCATTACTAACATCTTCATCAAAAAAAACATATTCTTTTTTCTTTCCCGGCATCATACCTGTTTTGACTATTCTGCCATAATACTCTCCGTTAAGATTTGGGGAAAATAAATATGGTTTATCATCATCTTGTTTAAAGTTCTGAAATTCTTCGGATGCTTTTTTAGCATTCCATAACGGGATTTTACCAGACAAACATTCTTTGAATTTATATTCACTTCCAATTTTTTGAAGCCAACCAGTACAGATTTTTACTTTATCATTACTTTGTTGAGGTACTTCATTTCTATATTGGGGATGACTTATTGAGCGTATAGCAAAAGGATATTTATTATTTTTTACTTTTCTTTTCATCCCTCCAAAACTTATAATCTCCATCACATTTCTTATCATTCCTTTTAGAGAAGTAGCAGGAATAAAGTATTTACCATCGAAATTGCTGAATTCTAAAACCTCATTAACATCTTCTTTTTGCTTTCCATTGCTGACAAAAATATCAGAATGAGCCGTTAATTCAACTTCAATAGATCCTGTGACACCGTCCTCAAAAGGTATATCGTGTGATACCGCATCTGCCCAATGTGGAGATACAATGTCCTTGCTGAGTGGCACAAAGCGATAGGGCGCTGTTGCTTTAAATGATTGATTATTATTATAACTCATTATTCTTTATTTTTTGAATCCAACAAAAGCAGACCAAGTAGGACAAAGTACTTGTCTATTATCATTAATAGTATCTTCTTTTTCTTCCCAATGCTGATACATTTTTATTTTCCTATTCTCCCCAAATTTTTCTTTAGCAAAATAGGTCGATACCTGTTCTTCTGGTATATTCTCTAGCGTCATCTCCGCTATCCGATAAGCACCATCAATATTAACAATTCGAATACTGATTTTTTCCTTTGCAGCATACAACATTCCTTCTAGAATAAAAGGTAGTTTTGTCAATTGGTCAGGAGAAAACTGCTGTCCTTGCAAAATTTTAGGTTCTGTAGCGTTGGAATACCATAAATAACCTTCATATTCTAAATCGGGAATAGATTGAGGAGCTGTTATTTTTGAAATTGTATTGTTCATCTATGATTGAGTTTGAAATGTACCGTAACCTTTAGTAGTCGCCCCACCTAAAGCCAGATGCCCGTTCTTTAAATCTTCTAAAGCTGCTTCAAAAGCTACTTTAGCTAAATCAAATATCTCTTTTTGTGCTTCATTAATATTGGTATCGAGAATGATATTTAGCGTAATCGCATCTTCATAATAAAGCGCTTTTTCTTGGAATAATGCTCCGTCATAAGCACCACCTGTAAAACGGTCAATTTTCACATGATTGAATACATGAGTTTTACATTTATCTGTGTCTAAATAAATATCCTCAATTAGTACTCGGCCAATTTGACCAGATTCATCTCTTTTTGAATTCTTTTTACAACCAAATAGATGTTTAACGGCTAGATTATTTTCACCGACCCCTTCTACCGTATGTTCTTCCTTTTGTAAATCTTTTAGTTTTGCTTCAAAGTCACTGACTATCCATGAACCTTCATCTTCTTTAAATGCTGAAAAAGATTTGTTTTCAACAGCGGCTATAATTGCTTCCCAACGAGAGTCGTCTGATGCCCAATTTGCTGTAGATGCTATAGTCCATTTATTTAAAGCACTTTCTTTATCCAAACTATAGGCAGCTTCATCAATAAGATTATAAGTTCCCATAAATTTTTCGTGAAGTCGATTGTAATGGAAAGCGGTTCGGTGAGACAATGCCCCTTTTATTGAAGTCGCAGGAATTAAGTATTTCTTTTTAAACACACATTTCCCATTTTGCCACTCTATTACTTGTTCCTCTTTGGGCGAACCATCAGCGTCGGTGTCGGGATGTCCAGAACCGAAGAAAATAAAATCTCGTGGTTGAAGGGTAACTTGATACGCTATATTTTCTTGTGATAGAGTAGTAGCATCTAAATCTATCTCTGCAAAATGAGTATTATTGAGATTGGAAGACTTATTAAGATATTCCAATAATTGGTGCTTCTCCGTTAAATCGTAAGCTGATTTATGAATACCAATGACTCGAATCTTACCAGACCCATTACGAGTACCAGCACCTAATTTGAATAAATCATTTTCTAGTAAATTGATTAAATCATTCCATCTAGCTTTGTCCACGTCATTATCGTTCGCTATGAATTCGATTTCAAACCCAAATCGAATCCCTTTAAATAATAACTCTCGGTCAAATTTATTTCCTTTTTTACCAACTCCTTTGTCTGTTATTTTTACATGGTCTCGTTGAGGAGTCAACATCATACGCTTAAAATATTCATCATTTTCCCAATTAAAAAGACCATCACAAATTGTTTTTCCATTTGCTTTTGTAATATGTGCGGAACCAACAATTAATCGACTTCCTAGCTCTTCTTTTCCAACTCCTCCCTTTTTCTTTGCATCCGTCTGTGTACATCCAAACACCTCATAGGTAGCCTTATCCCCACAAGTACTTTGGTATAAATGGTGCAATACACCAGCAATACTAGTCCCCGGTATATAAGGCAATCCATTCGCATCTCTAGCCAGTACATTATCCAATAATAAGGATTGATCTCCCGAATTAACGGCTATTGTTGAGGCAGCTTCTATCAAAATAGAAGCAACATATCTAATATTATTTTTCATGTTCTTTTCGTTTTTGCATTTTTGAAGCTGTTTTTATTAAAATTTCTTTTCTGTTTCCTTTATGATTTTCAGCAAACGCTAGCAATGTATCTGCTTTTCTTTCCCAGTTCTTAGCAGCAATTCCTCTTCTCAAAAAGCCTCTACTTTTTTTATCCTCTTGTTCGTCCTTATGAAAAAGTAGTTCTACTAATTCATCTTCATTCGGTGTTGATTTAGCTATCGACCTTATAGCTCCCCATTGACTTTTTGAAATAGATTTGAAAAGAGTATAGTTTTCGTTGACAAATTCTTCTACTTCTGTTTCAATATTCTGGTCAGTTTGCTTGAGGATATTTCTCCTATCCAACATAGCAATAATAAGGTCATCATTATTGCCTTTATCAATAACAGCAGTTTGTGGTAAAACAAAACCTATCTCCCCTTCTTTTGGAATACTAATGGTGGCGTTAGTAGCCATTAAAAAATCAGGATTATAAATTACTTTGCCAAAACCCTCGTTGTGATAATTGCCAACATGAGACAATAGCTCATCTGTAGCGGAAGTCTCAATAATAATAACAGAACCTTTTTGTATGACAGCTAAATCAGCATTCGATGTTTTTCTTTTCCCATTATAGGATTGATGCACCCTTGTTTTTATCTGACATTTGTCCCAAAGAATTTTTGCAGTTGAGGATAGCCCAAACATTTCAGGTTTAAGTTCTAAAGTTGAATAGCCGTATTCATTCAAAAAACATAAATCTGAATGTGCATAGACAACCAATTCACCCTTCACCGTTTGAGTACTAGAAATTGTATCTAATTTGTGCTCTTTTATCTCTGCTAGACCATATTCAGCAGATTTAGAACGACCTATTTTTTGAAGACCTACTAATCCCTGCCGAATAATATCTGGTGATACTGTATTTTCTATTATCTCTACATTGAAAATAAATTCACTCCCTGCACTAATCGAATAATAGCCATACATTTCATTATCCTTTGACCTTCTTTTATCAGAGTCATAAGCGGATTTAATAGCAAATTTTTGACTTAAATTCAGGAAATTAGTTCCATCCAGATTTAGGAATCCACTTCTTTCCTGCTTTAATTGTTTACTATTCGTTCTTAATACCTCTCTAAAATCTTCGTCAATTTTATGGTGTAGATAAACTTCCTCTTCTTTTTTCAATTTATCTCTAAACCATGCAAAAGGCATTGGATAGCCAGATTGATTATTGACAATTGGATAGGCATTTCCAAATTTTACATTTCCATTATGAAAAATATTTAAAGTTTTCACTTCATCCTTTTCATCATAAGCTTTAGGGGCTAAAATACCTAAGAATTTACCCCCTGGAATGTAGTCTAATGATTTATGAAATCCCTCTGTTGCAGCCTGTGAAGTCAGTACCACATCAGAGAGAAACTTGCATTTGAAACTAATAATCATATTTCTTCTTTGTTTAATATTGACCAATCACATCTACCAAGTCCACGATGTCTCTTATGTCCCATTCTTTTGATATATTGAAAACAGTAGTTTAAACTATCTTGTAATGCTTGGTCATCAGGGAAACCATGAATTTCTGCGTATAATACTATAGGTACAGTTACTTCAATAGCTCGTAATGAATTATCAATTGCTTGACCATTCTGATCAATCGCAGTAGAGCTTATGGATTGATACAATAAGTCCTTTATCTGTTTATCTTCTCCAAGATATTGTTGGAGTTTTGCCGATAAATAGGCATTAGAAAAGTGGCAGGAAGAAGTATTTGTTTTACTACCTAAAACTCCCTCTATAAATTGATTTGAAAGTAGACCTGTATCGGTACTACTCAAAATTTTAGCAGCATCTCTAATCAATCCCTTCAATGTTTTTCCTGGAATGTAAGGCAATCCATTGTCTGTTTTTATTACCTCTGAATCTACTAAAACCCCACCCGACAAACCAGAACCAGTATGCCAAAAATCATGAAATTGTATTTGATATTGTATTTTCATTGTTTAATAATTTAAATCTTCAATAGCTAGTGCATCATATAAATGAGTGTTAGATAATTGATTTGATAAAGTAGTGGCTAGATTTAGTTCATCCCAATATTTTTTATGTGTCATATCTTTTGTCCGCTTCATCAAGTCATTGGCTCTTATTTTGTCTTTTCCTAATTCAGACAACCATCTTCGGATACTTGATTTAGGAGATTCCTCTTCATGTAATAATCGTGCGTAATTTTTTAGAGAACCAATAGTAGGTTTACCTATTTTTTCATCAATATAATAGGGACCGTAAGCTAGATTAATACCACCTGAATTTAACTCTGTTGTTAATATATCTTTCCAATTTCTAACATAACTAGAATGAACCTTATGGAACATTAAGCAAGAGGGTGGTAGATCTACAGAAATGCATTTAGTATCTTTCTTAGCTTGATTACATAAATCTTCTGCTAAATCAACGCCGTAATGAAAAGGATAATGAGACTTTGTATAAGCGATTCCAGCACAAGCAGTTAATCCGTCTTTGAACTCTGTTAAATAACTTAAATGTACTTTAGTTTCTTTCTCGAAGTAATAGAGAAATGATTCTGTGAAATCAAGGGCTAATGCACCTTTAGTGATAACTGTTACATCATCCCCACCAATAATAATAGGTCTAAAAGGGATTTCTTTTTCTTTATATTCTGGAAAGAAAACTTCTTCAAAGGCTCTTTTAACTGCATTTTCAGTAGCCAATTGAAGTTTACAAGAAAATTCTCTAAATATACTTGTCGTATCTAAGTTTTCTGTTTCAATTCTACTTGCTAATTGAACCACCTTTTTACCTAGACTATTCCCATCGGCATGAATAACCCCTATCCAACTTTCCTTGCCTTCCCCTATTTTTTCTATGTCACCCATTAGATTTAACCTATTGCTAAACGGAGCAATTCCTTTTCCTTTTTTAAATGCCTTTCTTTTCTTTTTTTGATTAAAATCTAAATAATCATCTTTATCTTTATCGATAATAGGTTTTCCTGTTTTTGGATTTTTGCGTATCGCTTGAGTTCCTAGATGAATGGATATAGTAGGTTTATTACGTTGTACTTTTAACTTATCTTCTAAATTGTCAATCTCCCTTTTGCCTATAGAAGATGCCTCTACAACAGCTTGACTTACTGTAATATCACCAGCCAATTGCTGAAATTTCATTAGTGCACATTTGAAAACTAAATTACAATCCTCCAACTCATCAAATACATATTTGAAATTTCCTGCGGCGTCAATTAAAATATTGTTACCGTCTAGTTCCTTACCTAATATTTCTTCAATTATTTGTTTGGGTAAATCCTTAACCAATTGGCTGGCTCCAATAATTTCTTTCAATTTATTGGTCGCAAAAATGTAAGACTGAATACCTTGAATGCTTAATCCATATAAATATTTCATTGGTCATTTTTTTCATTAATTAATTTCACTATCCCAAACCCAATACTACTTCCCTTCCCTAATCCGACATAATTGGGCAGACTGACATTGGTTTTAAAATTAATGGAGAAAGCGAGCAAGTCTTTCCTTTTGAAGGTTAGGGGTTTGATTTGTTTGATTTGAGTTATGGTTAAGGTAACTTGGTCTTCTATCCACCAATCAATACCTTTGGCAAATGCGAGAATATTTCCTTTGAGAATGCTTTGTAACAGGTCAATTTGAGCAGTTTCATCGCCTTCCAATGCTTGCCATCTTTGCAAATGCTTTTGGTTAAGTGCTAACCAATTGAGTAAGCTATATTCAAACTCAGAAGTCCAAGTTTGCACTTGATGGTAATGTAAATCCACATCTTCCACCTCAAAAATATGTGTCTCATTACCAATGCGAAGCTGCATATCTCGGTGTTGTAAGAGATGGTGAATTTCATCAGTTCCCGATTCTAAGCAAATAATACTTGCCTTTTTCTGCGTCACTTTGTATTGAATCAAAGGATAGCGATAAAAAACCTGCTTATCGTCTTTGTGGTTGTGAAAGAGGGCAGCTTTGCGTTCTGTCTTTTCTATGACAGCAGCCCTAAATTTAGGTATATCATAGGGGAAGATAGGCTGCGCAAAGCGCACCTTGAGGTAGCGAAGTTTTGGCATAAAAAATATTAAAGGGTGTAAAAAATAAAAATAGGTGGATGAGTAGATTTCCAAGTTAATGAAAAAAATGGGTCTGGCGGGGCTTTTTTATTATTAGGTAGTAAATTGTTAAGTGGCGGTAGCAAATTACTAGTATTAAACATGGTATTTTTTAGCATGTATTTGAATTCTGATTTTTAAAGCGATAAATAAGCTAGGTAGTCATTTAAGCCAAAATTTAAATTAGAATCCAATTTCATAAGAATAAAAAATATATGTTAAGACGATTTTTTAGGCATTATCATAAAAAAATATTATTATTGCTCCATCAAAACATAATTAATCTTTTGATTACCAATCAATTAAATCAAAAAAAAAGCTATTAAGTATCATTAAATCTTATGAAGCAAACTAAGGTCTTTCAGCTAATACAATTATTATCGGAAAAGGAATGGAAGGCATTAAAAAAATGGTTAGATTCTCCTTGGGCTAATACCAACAAAACTTTACTTCAATTATATATCGTCATCGAAAAAGGGTTTCCTCATTTTGACCATCCTAAATGGAGTAAAGAAAGTATTTACGCTAAAATTTACGCTCAAAAAGCTTATAATAATAAAGTATTTAACAACTTGTTATCTAATTTTTATCAGCAAGTCAAAAAGTTTTTAATTCACCAAAAAATTGAGCAAGCAGAAGAATTGAGTGACTATTTTTTTACTTCGGAATTAATGGAGCGAGGCGACAACCATTTCTTTGAAAGTACCACTTATCAATTAATAGAGCAATTAGAAACAAAGCCAATTAAAGCGACAAAGGACTATTATTTGTTAACTCAACTTTATAGCCAACTATATTATCAACCCAATGCAAGCCTTCGTGTGAAGCCAGAATCTATGGTTTTGGAAAAAGCGAATCAATATTTAACTATTTATCATCAATTAACTCATTTAAGACAACAACACGATTTGAAGATTAGGTCAGCGATGTTAAAACAAACGCCTTTATTACCTCCCTTAGAACATCCAGTTATTTTACCTATTGAGTTATTACAAAACCGAATAAATCGACCAGAAGAATGGGGCTTAAATCATTATCTTAATTTCAAAATTTTATACCATCAATACTTCAATGAATTGCCTAAATCCTACCAGCAATACTTTTTATTTTGTTGTATTAATGATAGTGTTATTTTAAGTAATGCTAAAGCAATTGATGGAATCAAAGAATTATTTGAACATTATCAATTTGGATTTAAGCATAACTTACTATTGCAATATGGACAGCTGACTGGCATAAGTTTTAATAATATTATCGTGACCGCCAGTCATCTGGAAGCATCGGCATTTGCCAACAATTTCTTTGATGAATACCATACAAAAGTGGAGGCACCTTTAAAATCTGATGCCTATTATTGGGGGAAAGCGGCAATAAATTGTATAGACAAACGCTATGAAGCCGCAATAGATACCATTCAAAGCTATTCCTTTTCAACAGAATTATTTAAAATTCAAGCCATTGGGGTACATTTAAAAGCAGAATTCGAATTATTTTTAAAAGATAATTCTAAATATGATTACTTATTCAGTCTCTGTTTAGCAAAAGAGAAAGCCGTACAACGAAGTAAAATATATTCAAAGGCTCGAAGAATAAATTATATTAGATTCATTCAGTATTTGCGCCGTCTTATTACTTTAGTTGAAAATCCGACAAATTCGACTGCTCCTATTATTTCTTTCTTGAATGAATTAACGCAAGCACAAAATTTCTTTGGTAAAAGATGGTTACTTGAAAAGCTTAATTCTTTGTATTCCAATATTATACTTCCTTAGAATAGGAAGTGCACAAACTAATAGCAGTTACTCCCAGTAAAGGAAGTAACTGCTGCCGAAGACATTAGAGCCCTAGGACTTCTTCAGTAATAATCAAAGAAATCCAATGAGAGATTATAATAGTCATAATCAAATGGTATTACGTCCGCCCGTACGTCGGACTGGTTAAACAATTTTTCCTGTTAACCGTCCGTCTTTATGCGGATTTGACCATTTGATTTATCTAGTTTTTGTCTTCTGAATGCAAGTATAGACTTAACCTACGCAGTATATTTGCGTAGTTATTTTTTAAATGCTTTTTTAATTTTGAATATTCTAATCCAATTAATAAAAATATCGCCCATTCAATTATTTACTGAACCTTTTTTAGTCAAAATAACATTTGACAAAAACCATTTCAAAAAGGCTAGTAAAATTATCAAACAGACTGTAAACACAATATACTTAACTGGTGCAGAATGAATAATACTCAACGTCATCTTCATTGACTCATTTTCCATTGTCTAACTGTTTTAAAGGTTCAGTAAAAAAATAGTTAGCAGCAATAATTAATAAACCTGCCACTACTATAAATCCTATGGTATTCCAAAATACAGGTCTCATATTTAGTTATTTTGATAATTTATAAATGATTTACTTTTGTTTACATAATCGGAAAAGGAGTAGACAGTTAACCACTTACCTTCATTGGTGGTACTGCAATCAAATGCAGACTTAATTATCTCTTCTTTTGAAAGATGGAATTAATATTTTTATCGTAAGTTGTAATAGTATACTTCCAAATTTTCATATGTATAAATTTTAGTTTCGGAAATTAAGGAGTTATTGAGAAGGATGAGACTTTTTTAATGTAGATTTATAGAAAGAATTAGTAAAAGGTGAGAAAAAGACGAATTATTGGAGAAAAAGGGGTAAGAATTGACCGAATAATTGTCCGAACAAACAAAAAGCCTCATAAATCATTGATTTACAAGGCTTTTAAAATTGTATTGTAGCGCGAGGCGGGCTTGAACCGCCGACCTCAGGATTATGAATCCTGCGCTCTAACCAGCTGAGCTACCGCGCCAAATATGTTAAAAAACAGCATTTTTCAAATGCGAGTGCAAATATAAAGGATTTTGGTTTATTAAAGCAATAGTAGCCGCGAAGTTTAATGAAAATTTTCTATGCTCTTTAGTAAAAACTTTCTTTTTGTTAAAGAGAATAGAATGCTATCGGGGTAGGGAGTCTTTAATACACTAGTTTGCAATGGAGTTTATATTAAAGGGTAACAAGTCTATTAATCTTGGTCTATTTAAAATTTACAAAATAGTAGATGGTCCATTCAACCGAAAGCCGACTGCCCGACTGTCCTTAAGTCTCTAGTGTGATTTCAGCCAATACTTTCTGAATCCGTTCTTCTAAGTTATCAAAATCGGTATACCCTTTCGCAATTAAATAAAACTGGGTTGCGCCTGCTTGGACTAAAAGTTGAGGATAGCCTGTTACCTCTAATTGCTTAGCTAAAGCAAATTCATAGCGAGCGGCTTCTTGAAATGCTGGTTGTTGCATTTGTGCTAAAAAGGTAGGGCCATCTAAGCCAAAATCTTCCGCTAATCCTACATATAACTGATCATCATCTACTTCTAAAGCAGTAATGAATAATTGTTGCTGCAAGGCGTGGGCATATTCAATAGTTTTTTCGGGTAAATAACTTTTAAAAACGGCTAAAGCATTCGCTGGAATTTCTGAATTCCGAATAGAATCTCCTTGTTTTACATTCGCCAAATAAGCCTCGCTAAATGTCGTGCCTGTAAAGGAGGTGATCCGTTCATATATCTCTAAAATATTTGGCGGTGCGGCATCTTTAATCGTTCCTATGTTATCTCCTATCACCATTCCCCCACTCAATACTTCAAAATCAAATTGAGTTTGATATTTTTTTTGAATGTCTACTATAACTTGACTAAAGGCGAAGCACCAGGAACAGTGTGCATCATATACATAAATAAGTTTTAATTTTTCCATGTTGTCAAAACAGGTTTATTACTATTTTAGTTTTTAAAGATTCTGTAAATTTTATTCAAAAAATAGACTTTATTCCAAAATGCTTAGTGTTTCCAGAACTCCATGTTCTATTGATACCCCACAGAATAAAATGGACTGTTCCGAAGCGATGCTCCTTTGGGAAGTGTGTAGAAATTAAGGCGTTTACAGATGGTTTCGGGGCGATGCTCCTAAGGGTCATTTCCATTTCTAGTAAAATTAGTATAAAAGAGCATCGCTCTGGCGTCTCGTCATTAAACGGAATAGAAAAAAATAGTAAAACTGGCACAAAGGAGCATCGCTCCGACCCAATTTCTTTAGTATTGTATACTGTGGGGTATCATAAGAATTTCATATTCAGGAAGCATTTTGTGTACGATTTATTTTGAAATAAATGTTATTATCCAAATAAAAATTTGAAACTATACAAAATTGGAATAGAGATGAGAAATCGAATAACTGCTTAAATTTTGAAAAAAATATAGGAATCATTAGAAAAAAATTATTTTTCATAATAATTTATTTTTTAATATTTTTACTTAGGTGCTACGAGTTTTACGCAAAAAAAGTACCCTAAATATGGTAATTAATAAAAAAAAGTATATAACTATTTGGAAAAAGCATTGGTTGTTTTGTATCTTGCCGTTGAATTAATTACTCTTTTTTGGGGGGATAGAAATTATCCTCTCTTTTTTTATTCTTAATACGTGTACGTGTATGTGTTGTTTTGTTTAAAAATGCTTCTTTCCCTTACAATATGTAAAACTAACCATTATACTTTTTTAAAAAATTTCCCTCCAACAATTAATCTTTTGCCAAATGATTTTGATAAGTCAGAAGTAAACCCTAAATTTCCTACATGGCAGCGAAAGAATTAGAAATAATATTAGCTAGACAGCTTGCCGATTCGCTGTCTGTCCCCGTCTTTATTACAGATACAGATGGTACGCTATTATTTTTTAATGAACCTGCTGAAAAAATATTAAAAAGAAAATTTGGCGCAACTGGTGCAATGCCTACGGATAAGTGGTCCAGTCTTTTTGAGCCACAAGATGCAAATGGAAAGCGTATCCCGCGAGTGGATTTACCTTTAGTCAAAACATTAATCTATTGTCAACCAGCCCAAAGTGAATTTTGGATAAAAAACCTAGAAGAAGAACGCTATTATATATCCGCTACTAGTTTTCCTTTAATCGGTCGATCGAATCGTTTTGTAGGCGCTGTTGTCATTTTTTGGGAAAAAGAAACACCATGAAGGTAAAATTATGGGGTACAAGAGGGTCTGTTCCTTCCCCAGGGCCAGAAACTCAGATTTATGGGGGAAATACTTCCTGTGTCACCGTCACTACGGATAATGCATTAGTGGTTCTCGATGCGGGTTCGGGCATTAGAAGATTGGGCAATGACCCAATTATTAAAGGACATAAAGTGATTCATATTCTCCTGACCCATTTACACATGGATCACATTCTTGGGCTTGGCTTTTTCGGGCCACTCTATAATCCTAATCAAGAAGTACATATTTGGGGACCTGCTAGTTTCAATCATCATTTAGTAGATCGACTTAATCGTTATTTATCCCCCCCTTTATTTCCTGTCAATATCAGGGAATTACCTGCAAAAATGCATTTTCATGAGGTTACTCATGGTTTTTTTGAAATTAATCAAGGAACTAAATTAAACTTATTAAAAAATAAAATATGTCATTTATTTCATTGATTTTCAATTAGTTATTGATTTTCGTCAAAAAGGTTGCCAAACTAATATGTCAGAAAAACTCAACTGATTGAAATGTC
>Ga0208544_10000962_pt1 | contig 20622 bp, 22 predicted proteins | sample DEB08_DNA_9_FD_184526 | JGI IMG/M metagenome (GOLD analysis project Ga0208544, IMG submission 184526) | Aqueous microbial communities from the Delaware River and Bay under freshwater to marine salinity gradient to study organic matter... | ecosystem: Environmental > Aquatic > Marine > Coastal ... | reverse complement strand
CCCCTAACCAAAAGGGATTTGCGAATGGCACTGCAGGTAATTGGCGCTGGCTTCGGTCGGACGGGAACAGACTCGCTTCGAACGGCACTGAACATGTTGGAACTTGGGCCATGCCACCACATGCATGAAGTGATGCAGAGTGATGAACAGCGCGACCTGTGGAACAGAAAGACCCTTGGCGAAGACATTGGGTGGGATAAGATTTATGATGGCTTTGGGTCTGCCGTCGACTGGCCGTCGGCCTTCTACTGGGAAGAGCTGATGGCGTTCTATCCCGAGGCCAAGGTTATCCTGACCCATCGCGATCCTGAAAGTTGGTGGCGCAGCTACGAGCGCACAATCCTTCAGATCCTGCATCAAATAGAGGCGTCGGGTGATCTGGGCATGGCATGGCGTATCCTGGCAGAGGGAGAGTTTGGCGGCCGGCACGCTGATCGTGACGCCTGTATCGCGCGCTACGAAGAAAACGTCGCGCGAACGCAGTCGGTCGTGCCATCAGAGCGCCTGTTTGTAATGGAACTTGGAGAAGGTTGGCCACGCCTGTGCGATTTTCTTGGCGTCGACGTTCCTTCCGAGCCATATCCATCGGGAAACACGACCAACGACTTCCGCAAGAACCTCGGCCTTGATCCATCATAAATTTGAATGGGCCGCGTGATGGGCGGTCAAAACATAGGTGAAGACCGTGTCCGCACCGCCGTCATCCGCCAATCGAAGATGCTGCAAGATGCACGAACGGCAGGACGGCGAAAGCCTTCAGGTTAGGACGGCGCTCACTCCTGCTCGACGCTCAGGGACAGCGTCTTGGCCCGCAGCCACCGCATGAAGCCCATAGGGTTGCCGACCCAACCTTCAAGGTCCTGCGGAGCAATCAGATCACCCACAATCGGTCGCTGCGCCTTGTCCAGAACATGGCGCACTTCATAAAGCAGCAAAGCTTGCCGCAGCGTCGGTGAAATCCGGCTTGCGATTTGATATGCGCGACTGTTCTGTCCGGGAAAGCGGATCGGCAAGACCTGTGCGCGGGAGCGTTGTATCAGCTTGGCGGTGAATGCATTCCAATCCCTTTCGATCGCAGGCCCGAACCATGTGTCGGCGGACGCCACGACACCTGCCGGAAACAAGATGACCGCCCCGCCATCGGCCAGATGACACATCGCCAAACGGCGCATTTCGACGTTCTTGCTTAGGGCATCGGGATCATGGGTAAACGGCACCGGCAGCATGAACCTGTCGATCTCGACCAGACCCGTCAGCAGCGATCGCGTTAGGATCTTGTAATCCGTCCGAACCCGGCCAACCATTTCGGCCAACACCATCCCATCCACAAGCCCGTGCGGGTGGTTCGCGGTGATTACCAAAGGGCCAGTGCGGGGAATTCGCTCGATTTCCGGCTCGGGCGTCTGCGTTTCGATCCCCATTACGCCAAGCGCCTGCCCCCAGAAGGGTTGCCCATCCGGAACCCCCATGCTTTCGAACCTGCGGATACGGCGCAGCAGCTGCGGCTTCGCGGTGACAAGCTCGATTGCTTGGATAATCGCCTGCTGGACCGGGTTCGTGAACGTCGTGGCATAGGACAACCGGCGCGGGTCGTATGGTTTCGCGTTCAGGCTGCTGCCATCGCCCTGCCCCGGTGCCGAGATGTCTTTCCCAGAGCCTTTTCGGGACGCCGAGGGCCGAGATATGCCTGTTGCGCGCCGTGCCTTTGTCACTCTGGCTACCCCTGCGATGAATCAGAAGTCGCGGTCGTGACAGTGTCGTCCACGCGAAAAATGTAGACTGAACAAGACGCGCGCCGCGCAACGCGGGCGGCGGTCGATCCAAGAAAGTAGTCGACCGCGTTCGGACGGTGGGCCCCCACAATAATCAGGTCGGCCCCGATCTCGCGGGCCACCTCGGTAATGCGCAGTCCGGGTTTTCCGGTCACGACCATGCAGTCGATATCAGGCGCATCGCCCGCCACCGCCTTGAGGCGTTCCATCACGCGGGCGGTCAGATGGTTTTCGGGTTTCACGGTTACGAATTCGGCGGCAAATCCTGATATCTGCTCAAGAACAGTTAGCAGAGTGATCCGTCCGCCGGGTGCCAAATTCCGACGGGCGGCCGCGATTTTATCGGCCACGATCGGTTCATGGTCGATGGCAATGGGAATAATGATGGAGTTCGGCATGATCGGGTCTCCGTCTTGGGGATCAAGTTGGGATGATGGGCAGTTGCGTCAGGGCAAGCCCGACCACCACAGCCAAGAACAGGGTTTCGGCGACAAGCAGGGCGGCTGCAGGTCTGCCAACTTTCAAAATCTCCGCCGGGCGCGTCTTCAGTCCCACCGCCGCAATCGCCGTCAACAGGAGCCACCCCGACCCGTCGATAGCGAGCGCCAGAACCGGGGCGGGCAAGGTCGTCAGGGAATTGAGTGTCGCCAACACGATGAAGGCCAACACGAACCCCGGTATCAACGGAGGGCGCGGGCCAGACGTCTCCACACTGGAGACGCTTCGCAAGACGAGGGACGCCAGCACCACCACCGGAGCCAGCATCGCAACGCGCAGAAGCTTCACAAGCGTTGCGGTCTCGCCAGCTTCGTCCGAGATCGAAAACCCGGCACCCACCACTTGTGCAACATCATGAATGGTGGCACCCAGATAGATCCCCGCCGTCACATCGTCAAAACCCAATCCGGCGCTGAGGATCGGATAGACGATCATTGCAACGGTCGACAGGATGGTCACGCCGACGACTGTAAAGACCAGTCGATCATCGGATTTTTCATCCTTGGGCAAGATCGCGGCAATGGCGAGCGCGGCCGAGGCGCCGCAGATCGCAACCGCACCGGCAGATAGAAAGGCGAACCGATACTGAAACCCGAAGAACCGTGATGCCAGAAGACCAAAACCGATGGTTAGGGGCACCATCACAACCACCAACGTGACGATTGGCCAGCCAAGTTGGCCTACCATGTCGAAACTGATGCGCAGCCCCAAAAGGGCCACGCCCAAGCGCAACAAGGTGCGGGCGCTCAGGGCAATGCCCGGCCCGCATAGCGGGTCGGATGCGAGGAAATTCAGACTGATCCCGAACAGCAGCGCCAGCAACATCGATGGCGCGCCGTAGTGCTCGGAAACGAAGCGGCTAGCCATTGCGATAATAACCGCGACAAGAATGCCCGGCATCAGCGAACCGGCATCAGATTTCCATTTGCGCAGCGTCAGAGAGGCAATCACGTGATATCTGTCCTGTTGGATTGAGCGCTGGCTTCGGGTTCGGCATTTGCCAAACTTCTGGCAAGCGTGATCAGCGGTGTGCGGACCGACAGCCCCTCGACTTCGGCTTTTTGGATAACCTGCCGGCGGCGCGCTCCGGGCAGGCGGACGCCGTCCATCGCTTCGATCGTCGCGAGCAGTTCACTTACCCGGGCAAGGAAATCGCTTTCGGCATCGGGACGCAGTGCAATCAGGGTCTGTCCAACCCGTGGGGCGGGGCCATCGGCACTGAAGAACGATCCAGCCTGATGGCTGAAGGCGCTCCCGGTAAAGGCGGCGGCAAGGATTTCGACCATCAGCGCCAGCGCGGTGCCCTTCGCCTCCCCGATCGGCAGCATCGTTCCCGCAAGCGCGGCCTCGGGATCTGTTGTTGGCTTGCCAAAGACATCAAGCGCCCACCCAAGAGGGATCGGCTCGTTCGCCTTGTGCGCATTCATGACCTTGCCACGTGCGACCCGTGACAGCGACAGGTCGATCACCAAGGGCGCGCCATTGGCTTGCGGCGTCGCAAAGGCGATGGGGTTCGTGCCAAAAAGCGGTTTTGTCCCACCCCAAGGCGCAATCGCTTTGGGGGCATTGGCAACCATGATACCGATCAGCCCCGCCGCAGCCATCTTTTCCACCTGCACCGACAGCGCACCGCAATGATGCGAATTGGCCACCGCCATGACCGCGATACCGGTCTCTTTGGCCAGCGGAATTCCGGCCGCCAAGGCGACATCAAGCGCGGGAAAGGCGAACCCCTGGTCAGCGTCGATCAAAAGCGAAGCAGGTCCGCGCGCGCGCAAGGTGATCTTGGCATCGACATTGACCTTGCCGGACCGCACTTGGGAAACGTAGTCGCCCAGACGAGAGAAGCCGTGACCCACCTGACCTTCGGCCTCGGCCGCAACCAGCGCCTCAGACACGGAAGCGGCGACGTCCGCGGGAACACCCGCCGCCGTAAGGGCAGCATGGATCAGGTCTTTTGCATGGGAAATTGAGATAACGGTCGTTTCGGTCACCGGCAGACCCTCGCGCGCGGAATGTTGCGGCATTGTATTGCGATGGGCGGACCCCGCCAAGGACCCGCCCAACAAGACATTATGCGCTGCGATAAAGCTTAGTCATCGAGAATTCCCGGTGTCCAAGCGCCTCGGCGGCGGTGTTGCGGCCATTTGCGGTCCGACGGATCATCTCGATCAGGGCGTCGCCAGCCTCATCGATGGTCTGATCGCGGCGCAAGATGCCCGAGACATCCACATCCACGTGCTCGCTCATCGTCCGCACGGTGCGTGGGTTCGCAGTGATCTTGATCACCGGCACGATCGGGTTGCCGACCACGTTGCCCTGACCCGTTGGGAAGGTGTGGATCACGGCGCCACCGGCGGCCATGAGGGTCACACATTCCGCAGCCGCAGAGGACGAGTCCATGAAGTAGAGGCCCGCGCCCTTACCCGGTGCCTCGGCAGGTTCCAGAATGTCGATGTAGCGCGAGGTGCGCCCGATCTTTTCCAGATTCCCAAGGGCCTTTTCCTCAATTGTGGTCAGACCACCTTCGATGTTGCCTTTGGTGGGCTGGCTGTCGGACAGGTCATCGGTCTGATGCGCGAAGATCACGTCATCCTGATAAGCCTTCCACATCTTGTACCAGCGCTCGCCGACCTCGGCGCTGATGGCGCGCTCCTTGCAGATATGCTCGGCCCCGGTGATCTCCGAGGTTTCGCCGAAAAAGCCGGTAATGCCTTCGGGTAGAAGCTTGTCATACATGTTGCCGACCGTCGGGCAGGATCCCAGACCGGTGGTCGTATCGCTTTCGCCGCATTTGGTGGAAACCCACAGCTCGTTGATGGAGCATTCTTCACGCTGCAATTCGGTCGCGTGATGCACGAACTCCTTGGCGGCCCAGGAGGCGGCGCGGATGGTCTCGAAATCGCCCTTCTGCTCGATCGAGAATTCGGCCACCGGCTTACCCGTCAGGCGAATGCCGTCAGCGATCCGTTTGGTCCAGCCGGGCTCGATCCCGATCACCACGACGGCGGCGACATTGGGGTTTGCGCCAGTGCCGATGATGGTGCGGAAATGCACGTCGAGGTCTTCGCCAAACTGCAGGCGGCCATAGGCATGCGGGATCGCCATGGTGCCTTTGACGTTATTGGCAACGGCCTCGCAAGCGGCATTGGAGATGTCGTCCACTGGCAGGATGATGACGTGGTTGCGCACGCCGACCCGGCCATTTTCGCGCCGGTAGCCATGGACAGTGATGTTGGAATATTTCGATGCCATTTTTGGTGTCCTTACCAGCGTTTCGTTTTGCAGTTATGCGTGTGGACGTGCTCGCCCTGGCCGATATCGGCGATGATCTTGCCGATGTCTTCGCCGTATTTAATCGCAGTGTCGCCAGCCTTGAGATCGCTCAGCGCGATCTTGTGGCCGATCGGCACATCGTCCTTTGCCGTCAAGCGAAAGGTCGAATTGTCGTGAGTGATGCAGCACAGCATGTCGGTGCCTGCCGTGAGGCCTTCGACAACGACTACGCCAACATTGTCCGCGGCTTCGTGAACCAGAAGCTGCGGGATCTCGTTCGGGATGGGTTTGGTTTCGGGCATAGACGACTCCAGTTTAGGCGGGTTTGAGAATGATCTTGGGTGCGGCAATCCGGCCCTCACGGATATCAGCGAAGGCGCGCGCGCCGTCGCTGAGCGGGCGCGTTTCTGTCCAATCGAGCGGCCCAAGCCGCCCATCGAACATGGCCGCGCAGGTATCGCGGAAATCCTGCGCGGTATAGGTATAGGTTCCGACGAAGGTGATCTCCTGCAGCGTCATGCGGCGGATATCCAGACCTGCCGTGCCGCCGCCAAGTCCGATATGCAAGATCACCCCGCCCGGCCGCGTCGCGGCACTGGCTGTGGCGCGGGTGCCATCATAGCCGACGCCATCCACGGTCAGGTCGAATATCTCGCCCTTGATATCATCGGGGGCAAGCACCGTGATCCGCACATCGAGGTTCAGGTAGGCGCGCCGCAGCGGGTTCGGCTCGATCAGCGTCACGTTTGGCATGCCTTGCGCGATCAGGCTGATCGCGGCGGCCACACCGATGGCGCCCCCCCCGATAACCAGCGCCGATTGGACCATGTCATCGGGCAAGGCTTCAAGTCCGAGGCGCGCGGCGTGCCAACTGACCGCGACGGGTTCCGCAAGGGCGGCCGTCTCCAGCGTTACGTCATCGGGGACGCGCACGAGATTTCGACCGGGCATGGCAACCATTTGCGCAAAGGCGCCTTCGCGCGGCGCCATCGAGATGATCTGCCGCGTGGAACACAGATTGTCACGGCCCGCACGGCAGGCCGCGCAGGTCTGACAGGTGACCAGTGGGTTGATGGTGACGCGCGCGCCATCCATCGGGCCGCCGACGACGGTCCCCGCCGCCTCATGCCCAAGGATCAGCGGCGCCGGCCGACGATCATCATGGCCCAGATAGGCGTGCATGTCCGAGCCGCAGATGCCAACGCTGTCGATGTGGATCAGGTGGTGATCGTCGCCCGGCACAGGGTCGGGCACGTCGCGGTAATCCAATGCCTCGGGGGCCGTGTACACAAGTGCTTTCATTTTGCGGTGAACCCCCCGTCGACCATAAGAACTTGCCCGGTCACATAGCCACAGGCGTCCGAGCAGAAGAAAACCAGCGGGCCGTCGATATCTTCCGGCTCGCCGTTGCGCCCGATGCAGGTCTGCGCGGCATTGCGCGCCGCGCGCTCTGGATCGTTGAACACCGCCGCCGTCAGCTCAGTCCGGAAGAACCCCGGCCCGATGGCATTGACCATGATGCCGTCGCGTGACCACGCCTCGGCCATGGCGCGGGTCAACTGCCCCACCCCACCTTTTGATGCACCATAGCTCAGTCCGCCCGGAAACGCCCGGTGCGTTTGAAGCGAGGCAAAATTCACGATCCGGCCCCATCCCTTTGCCTTCATCGCGGGCACAAGATGCTGCGACAGAAAGAAGGGCACCGCAAGGTTGAGGTTAAGCGTGATGTCCCACCCCTCGGGCGTCACCTCATCGGCGATCTCGCGTGTGTTGATGCCTGCCGCGTGCACCAGAATATCGGGTGCACCAAAGGGTTTGGCAGCTTCCCGTGCAAGTTCGGAAAGCCCGGAACGGTCTGTCAGATCCCATGGCAAGGCCGCGATGCTTCCCGGCGCCTCTTCAGCGAGCGACGCCAATGCCTCGGCGCGCCGCGCGACCGCGACCACCTTGGCTCCGGCCTGCGCCAGAACCACGGCGGCGCGGCGGCCAAGACCGGAACTGGCCCCGGTCACGCAGGCCACGTGTCCGGTCAGGTCAATTTGAGCGCCGTTAGCCATGGATCAGTCTTCGGCCGTCAGGTCAAAGACCTCGTCGGGAAAGAACTTGGCCAGACGGATATCGGCCGTCCTCGCATGTCCTTCCATACCCTCAAGCCGGGCGATCCGCGCAGTGGCCTCGGCAATCGGTTTCGCACCCTCGCGGGTGGACCGCTGCCATGTCACGATTTTCATGTATTTGTGAACCGACAGGCCGCCGGTATAGGTCGCGGCACGGCTGGTCGGAAGCACGTGGTTGGTGCCCGATGCCTTGTCGCCAAAGGCCACAGTGGTTTCTTCTCCAAGGAACAGCGACCCATAGCAGGTAAGCCGGTCCAACCACCAATCCAGATCTTCGGCCTGCACGGTAAGGTGTTCAGGGGCGTAGGAATCCGATGTGGCGGCCATTTCTTCGCGATCCGCGCAGAGGATGACCTCGGCATAGTCGCGCCACGCCTTGGTCGCGTTGTCGCAATTCACCTCGGGCAGATCATTTATAAGAGTGGGCACAATCCGCATGACTTCCTCAGCGACATGGCGGTCATCGGTCACCAACCAGACAGGCGAGTTGTAGCCATGCTCGGCCTGCCCGACGAGGTCGGTAGCGACAACCATCGGATCGGCGGTCTTGTCAGCCAAGATCAGGCTGTCGGTGGGACCTGCGATCATGTCGATCCCGACGCGCCCGAACAAGATACGCTTGGCTTCAGCTACGAACTGATTGCCGGGGCCGACAAGGATGTTGGCTTCGGGAAGCCCGAACAGACCAAAGGTCATCGCCGCCACGCCCTGCACGCCGCCCATAGCAAGGATCTTGTGCGCGCCGCAGATATGGGCCGCATAGACGATTGCGGGCGCAATGCCGACGCCCGGGCGCGGCGGAGAGCAGGCAACGATATGCTTGCAGCCTGCGACCTTGGCGGTGGTCACCGTCATGATGGCGCTGGCGATATGGCTGTAACGCCCGCCGGGCACATAGCAGCCCGCAGCATCCACCGGGATGGTCTTTTGCCCTGCGATCATGCCGGGAACGACCTCGACCTCGACATTGACAAGCGTCGCCTTTTGCGCCTCGGCAAAGCGTTTGACGTTGGCATGGCTGAAGCGGATATCAGCCTTGATCTTCTCGGGGACCTGCGCGATCGCCGCGTCGATATCGGCCTGCGACAGCAGCACAGGACCGTCGTACTTGTCCAGCTTGGCCGCATATTCCAAGGCCTTGGCGTCGCCGCCGGCCTCGATCTCATCCAGCATGCCCTTGACAAGCTCATGGACATCCGATGCGCCACTGGTCGAGGTAAGCGAGGCTTTCTTGAGGTATTCAATGGTCATGAGGCTGATGTCCTATCGATAAACGTCGGGCAGAAGGGCGGTGGAAATCGCGGGGATATAGGCGATCAGCAAGGTCACGAAGAGCATGAATCCCACGAACGGGATGGCTCGGACGGCGATCTTGAGGATGGATTCCCCCGTTATCCCGGACACCACGAACAGGTTGAGGCCAAGGGGCGGCGTAATGAAGCCCACCCCCAGAGCCGTGATCATCATGATGCAGAACTGGATCTCGTTCATCTCGATCTGCTGCGCGAGCGGGAACAGGATCGGCGCGAGGATCACGATGTTGGGCGTTGTTTCCATGACGCAGCCCGCCGCGATCAAGATCAGGATCATCATCAGGATCAGAACCCATGGTTCCTCACTGAAGCCCGTCGCAGCCGCAACGAAGCCTTGCGGCACACCGAGGATCGACAGCGCCTGAGCCAGTGGGAGCGAAAAAGCGATGATCGGAAGGATTACCCCGTTCACTTTGGCGGAACTGACCAGCATGGCCGGAAAATCCGAGAACTTGAGCGTGCCGATGATGAAACCGATGGCGATGGTGACAACAACGGCGACGGCGCCCGCCTCGGTCGGTGTCAACTTACCCGAAAAGATCCCGTAGAAGATAATGCCGGGTACAAGAAACGCGTACCAGCCAGATTTCAGGGATTTCCAGAGGTTCGCCGCCCATTCACCCATCGTCATCAACCCGCCGCCTTCATAGGCATGGCGACGGTTGACCAGCGTATTGGTGATGAGGATGGCCAGCAACACCAGCAAGCCGGGAATGACAGCGGCTAGGAAAAGGATCGAGACGTTCACGCCCAGAACAAGGCCGATGATGATGTAGGCGATCGAGGGCGGGATCAGGATGCCGGTACAGGCACCTGCGGCCACCAGCGCACAGGCATAGGGGCGGGGATAACCGCTTTCGACCAGACGGTCGATTGTCATGCGACCCACGGCAGCGGCGCCTGCCGCGTCGGAGCCCGAGATTGCCGCGAACATGCCACACACAAGCACTGTGGCAGACCCGAAGCCGCCCTTGGCCCAGCAGGTGATCGCCTCCGCGACGTCGAGGAATTTCTTGCTGAGCCCGGTTCGGACCAGCACGTCACCCGTCAGGATGAAGAGCGGCACGGCGGTCAAGGCGAAATGGTCGATGCCGTGAAAAAGGCTTTCGCCCAGCAACGACAAAGGAAGGGCGCCCGAGATCATCAGCATCAGGATTGCGGCGGCACCGATGGAGGCCCAAACCGGGACCGCAAGCGCCACGAGGACGACGAACACCATGATCGGAATGTAGAAATCCCAACCGAGGATGACCGTCTGGTTCTGGAGTTGTTGCCAAAGCATGTGTGTTCCCCCTCAGTCGAAGAGCTTGTCGCCTTCGTAAACGGCACGCCCGTTACGAAGATCGGAGAGATCCCGGAGGAAGGACTGGATCAGCCGGAGCATCACCAATGCGAAGCCGAATGGCACAGCGAACAGGAAGAAAACCTGGGAAACTCGCAATCCGTGCGTGACGGAGCCAAATTTCCAAGAGATGTGCACCGCTTCCCATGACCAGTAGAGCGCGACCGCCGCGACGACGAACATGATGATGTCGCCGAAGATGTAGAGCAGCGTCTTCACGATCCGGGGGACGTAATTCATGATCACGTCGATGCGGATGTGCCCACGTTCCTTGACGGCCGCCGCCGCACCGATCCACGCGAGGTAGATGAAGGAATAGCGAACCATTTCTTCGCCCCAGATCGAGGAGTAGGAAAACACCTCTCGCCGGACGACCTCAATGAACATCGTGCCAACCAGCATCACATAGAACACAAGCAGCAGCCACCGCTCACCGTTCTTGTCTAAGGCCTTGTAGAAGTTTGACATGGAGCCCCCCGTCCGGACGCAGTTCACCTGTCGTCCGCCGCATTTTCTGCGCACTTGTCATGGAATGGGTGGGGACCAGCGCCGATGTGGCGCTGGTCCATGTGCCTCAGGCGTCGTGGACGTAATAACGGCCCATGGTGCCCGCAGCTTCTTCGAGACGCGCGAACGTTTCCATCGAACCGGCAAGCTCCATCTTGAACTCGTCCCATTCGCTTCTCTGATAGCCGCCTGCTGCCTGCCACTCGGCCAGCTGGTCTTGGGTCAGCGAGTGGAATTCCACACCGTTGCCCATCAGTTCGGACATGGCGTAGGCACGTGCCGCCGGCACCTTGGCAAGGTTCTGCGCTTGGGTGATCTCACCCGCAAACTCGATGCCTTGCTGCACATCCATCGGCAGGCTTTCGAACCATTCGAGGTTGACCGAATAGACCTGGCTGTCCGGCACCGCTTGGGTGAAGGTCACGTGGCTGAGTATCTCGCCAAAGCCGAAGACGTGAAGCGCGCCCACCGATGGGTCAAGCGCGTCGGCCACACCCTGACGGATGGCCGAGGGGGTTTCGCCCCATGCGACCGGGGTCGGGTTGGCACCAACCATGCTGTAATACTGCTGCAACATCGCAGAGCCGGGAACGCGGAACTTCACGCCTGCCATGTCGGCCGGGGTGATGATGGCGCTGCCACCCTGACGCACGGCGACGACGCGCGGGTCGATCACGATGTAGAACAGCGACTTGAAGCCGGACGCTGCGATGCGCGGATCGACTTCGGACTTCCATGCGTCCGAGCTGGTGAGGTTGGTGAAACGCTGGTTGGAGCCGCAGAAATACGGCAGGTTGATCAGATCAACGGCCGAAGCGAACGGAGCGAAGTTGGCAAGGCTGTGCTGCGCGCACTGGATCGTTCCCGACTGCACGGCCTGCGCAAGCGCGCCACCTGCGCCAAGCTGACCACCGGGGGCCAGACGTACGTAGACCTTGCCGTTGGTCATGTTCTGGATGTTCTCTTTGAGGTCCAGCTGCATGATCGGATAGCTGCGCGATGCGCCAAGAACATAGGCGGTTGCCAAGGTCATGATGTGATCGGCGGCGGCTTCGCGCTCACGCTCTTCTCCGGCGGTCTGCGCCACGGCCGCATCCGACCAGAGCATGCCGCCCGCACCAGCGACCAGCGCCGCTGTAAAGCTGCCGGTTCCTGCAAGTTTCAGGAAATTCCGACGCTCGACCGAAGCGACTTCCTTGTTGATCTCTTTCATTATGTTTCCTCCCATTGAAACGCGTTATTGTTTGATTTTATTGGCAGCATTGGCACGGGCTTCGCGTTGCAGAATACCTACAACGAAGGCCACAGAGGCCGAAAGAAGCACAAGCATTTCCGCTACGTTACCCACCACAGGGCCATCTCCAATGGCCCCGATCGCTACATTTACCGTGAACGCCACAACCAATAGCGAAGCTATTATGAAAGCCATTTGAGCACCTCCCGACGCTTAATTACTCGGCGATTCGTAAAAAATGTAAGCGCTTACATAAAATCATGCAAGCGTTTACATTGCCCGCCGAAAAAGCTTAGATGTGACGTCGAAGATGCTGCATCTGCGAAGCGGCGTGTGTGGCTACTCTTGTCAGATCCGGAATGGTGGTCGTTCTCCACGAGGGCCAGACCACGAAAGAACGAGGCGGAACGGCGTATGGATCACGCACCCCATGACACGCCCATCCCCACACTGGCCGACGTCGCGCGGCTTGCCAATGTGTCGACCGCAACTGTTTCGCGCTGCCTGAACTCGCCAGATCAGGTGGTGGGTGAGACCCGCAAGCGGGTGCTGAAAGCCGTGGCCGATCTTGGTTATGCGCCCAACTTTGGCGCCAAGACCTTGGCGGCAAAGCAGACAAACACCTTTGGCGCGATTATTCCAACAATGGAAAACGCGGTCTTTGCCCGAGGCATCCAAGCCTTTCAGGAAGAACTCGGCCGCCACGGCAAAACGCTTCTGATTGCCTCATCCGCATATCAGGAAGCTCTCGAAGAGGAACAGATCCGGGCGCTTGCGGCACGCGGTGCGGATGGTTTGCTTCTGATTGGCTACCACCGCGACAAGGCGATCTATGACTTCCTCAGACGCCGATCTGTTCCATGCTTGGTTGCATGGTCTTATGATCCCGACCAAGAGCAGCCGTCCATCGGCTTTGACAACAAGAGCGCAATGGCCGACCTTGCCCGCTTGGTGATCCAACAAGGCCATCGCAAGATCGCGTGTATCTCGGCGCCGATCGTGTCGAATGACAGGGCCCGCGACCGGGTCGAAGGGATCAAGTTGGCCATGACTGAGGCGGGACTGGACCGGGATGAATTGCTGCTGATCCAAACACCCTACGGCATTGAAAACGGCGGAACGGCCCTTCGAGAGGCGCTGGCGTCAGCCCCCGACACGACAGCGGTGATGTGCGTGAATGACGTGCTGGCCTTGGGTGCCCTGCGGGCCGCCAAGGAAATGGGCCTGCAAGTTCCCGACGACATTTCCATCACGGGTTTTGATGATATCGAGATCGCGTGGTTGGCCGAGCCTGCCCTGACGACAGTGCATGTCCCGCACCGCGAAATGGGTCGGCGCGCCGCCAGTATGCTGATACAAATGGTAAAACAGCGTGAGCGCCCCGAAAGCGTGAAGCTGGAGACGGACATCCGGCTGAGGCGTTCCCTCGGCCCCGTGCCATGACGGGGCGATCATCAGCCCGATGATCCTTGTCCATGACAGTTGTCAATGCGGGCTTCGAAGACCCATTTAATCTGCGCCCATTCGCATCGATTGGACTTGGCCTCGACGCGGCAAATCAATTCAAGCAGATATCCGAAGGCGCATCATATCCATGGCAAAGCTTCGCAGCGAAGAACGTGTCGCGGCGCGACTTCCGGCGGTTATCCCGCCGCCCGCCGCAACGCCCAAGACCGAGCCGCATCCACATCGCAATCTGGATCGCGCCGCACGGGCCGTGGTTGCCCGGATGACCGGCGGCGTGTCGCCCCACTCGGTCATCGAAGCGTGGATGGACTGGGCGCTGCATCTCAGCCGGTCGCCGGGTCGCCAGCTTGAACTGGTCGAACGCGCCACGCAAAACGCCACCAAGCTATGGGCGCAGACGTTCGACGGCATCCGGCACGCCGAAGACAAAGACTGCTTTCAACCTCAGCCCTACGACCATCGGTTCACACATCCGACATGGGATAATCAGCCCTTCATGCTGTGGAAGCAGGGATTTCTTGCCATGCACGATTGGTGGGATGCCGCCACCGAGGAAATGCCCGGCCAAAGCAAACGCGATGCGGATCGGATCCGTTTTCAGATGCGGCAAACGCTGGACCTGATGTCGCCATCGAACTTTCCGTTGACCAACCCCGAGATCATCGCCGAAACCCGCAAGACGAATGGCAGCAACCTGCTGGAGGGCGCGGCGCACTTCACCGATGACGTCATCCAGACACTGACGCAGACGCACAAGCCCGCGCCCAAGGGCTATGAGATCGGCAAGGATCTGGCCTGCACGCCGGGTCAGATCGTGTTCCGCAACGATCTGTTCGAGCTGATCCAGTACACACCGCAGACGGAAACCGTGCACCCCGAGCCAATTCTGTTCATCCCGGCGTGGATCATGAAATACTATATTCTTGATCTCTCACCGCAGAACTCGATGGTCAAATACTTGGTGCAACAGGGTTTTACCGTGTTCATGATCTCGTGGTGCAATCCCGGCGCGGATCAGGCGGAATTGTCGTTGGAAGATTACCGGCTGAATGGCGTGATGGCCGCGATCGATGCGATAAACGCCATCATCCCTGATCAGAAAATCCATGCCAACGGGTATTGTCTGGGCGGCACATTGCTGGCCATCGCGGCCTCGGTCATGGCGCGTGATGGCGATGACAGGTTGGCGTCACTGACCTTGATGGCGGCGCAGGTTGATTTCGCAGAAGCTGGCGAATTATTGCTGTTCGTCGATGAAAGCCAAGTCTCCTTCATCGAGGACCTGATGTGGATTCAAGGGTATCTGGATCGCCCACAGATGACCCGGACCTTTGCCACGATCCGCGCCGAGGACCTGATTTATAGCCGCGCCGTGCACCGCTATTTCCTTGGGCGCGAGGACCTGCCAAGCGATCTGCTTGTCTGGAACGGGGATACCACGCGCATGCCGGCACGGATGCATTCGGAATACCTGCGCGGGCTATTTCTCGAAAACCGGCTGTCCGCCGGACGCTTCGCCGTCAAGGGGCGGGTCATCGCATTGAAGGACATTACAACGCCGCTCTTCGTGGTCGGCACCGAAACCGATCACATCGCGCCATGGCGGTCGGTCTACAAGGCGCAACTGTTCACCGACAGCGATCTGACCTTTGTGCTGACCAAGGGTGGGCATAACGGTGGCATTCTCAGTGAACCGGGCCATCAGGGGCGGCATTACCGGATCGGACACCGTAAATCGGGCGCACTTTACATGGGCCCCGACGCGTGGGCGCGGCATCATGCGCCGAATGCCGGATCGTGGTGGCCGGAAATGACGTCTTGGCTGCAGGCGCGATCGGGTGGCCGTGTCGGCCCACCCGCAATGGGTGCGCCCGAACGCGGGCTTGACCCGCTTGGGGAGGCGCCGGGAACCTATGTGCATCAGGTCTGACAATCGGTGCCGCGCGATGCCGGCGCACCAACAGGCCCTTGGACCCTCAGCCCAGAGACCCCAGAAAGTCCGCCACAGCGCCCGGGCAAAGCTGTTCAAGCGCGGCAGGCGTCAGGGGGGCGCCTGCCGGATCGAAGGCGAACAGGCTTTGATCAAGGGCGACAAGCACGGCAACGGGGCGTTTATTGGCAGCCAACACAACGCCACCTGCAAGACGGCGGGCCGATATGATTGTTTCCGAAACGGCAACAACCGCAAGATCTCCGGTCTTGATGATCGCGTCTAATGAAACCGTCATCGGCCCACCACGAAAACATGCCAGGCAAAGCGCATGATCGGCAAGATCAGCGCGCCCGGCCTGACCCGCAGCCGGAGATCGATCTGCCCGCCAACAACCGCATTCTCGAAGTCGGGCTGCAACTGGATCCGATTTGCGGGCCACGCCGAAAGGCCAAAGGCAAGCGGCGCAAGTGCCCCATAAAGTCGGCCCGTATCGGCCGGATCGCCAAGTCCAAAGATCACGTTCGCCGTGACACTGCGCAAATGGAAGGCCGCCACAAGTTCCACGACCAGACGGGGAACGGCGTTCAACAAAGCGCGTCCGCGCCCGGATCTGCCCGACACCCGCTGGCGCGCCTTGGGGGTGGGCTTGGGTCGGCCCTTGCCACGGGCGGTGTCAACGATCGAAATAGGGGGCAGCTTGCCAGCGACGGGTGCCAGAGACACTTGCAAGGCGGCCCCCTGCCCCGCCGTCGCCCGCACGCCAAGATCAACCGGAATGATCAAGACAAGCCCAAGGGCGCAAACGATCGCGACAAGGATCCAGAGCGCGATGGCCACGAACCCGCCGGGTCAGTCCGAGGTCTTTTTGGCGTTCTTGCGTTGGGATGATCTGTCCAGCGATTGGGCCACGGTTTCACCCAGCGTCTGGGCAAGCGTGCTGATCGTGCCTTGCACCGCTTCGACACGCGCGCCCCTGGCGTCGATGATGATGGCGCCCAGCGGCTTGATCCCACCACCCGCGCCAGCCCCGCCCCCCGTACCAGCCTTGCCACCTTCAGAACCACCAGCCCCGAAGCCGAACCCATAGCTGACGATCGGGATTACCGTTGCGTTTTCCCTTTCGATCGGCTCACCAAGCACGTTCTTGGCATTGAGCAGGCGGTCAAGCTCCTCGACCGTGTTCTTCATCAGGGCTTCGATGTTGTCCATTGATCAGGTCCTTTGGGTTGAATGATGACGGGGCCGGACGCCCGCCCCAGTCACGCGTCGACACCGTATCTGGTTGGATCAGGCCCGAACCTTGGGCTATCGCGCCTTGATTTCGACCTTGCGGGTATGCTGTTTCGCCCCCTTTGGCTTGTCGATCTTCAGGGTCAGGACGCCATTTGCGAAGGTTGCGTCGACTTTGTCGTCACCGGGCGTGAACCCCAAGGGCACATGCCGCCGGAAGCTGCCATACCTGCGTTCGACGATGCGCCAATCCTTGTCCTTGTCCTCGCGCAGGTCGCTTTTCTCGCCCTTGATGATCAGGGTGTCATTCGCAACGCTGACATCAAGGTCATCCTTGCCAACGCCGGGCACCTCGACGGTGACCTCGACCGCATCGTCGGTTTCGGCCACATCAATGGCGGGCGACAACTGCAAATCGCGCCCAAGGCCACCATTGAAGCGTTCGAACAGATGGTTCATCTCGGTCTGGAATGCCTGAAGAAAGGGCCAGCCAGCAACTTCGGCGCGGGACTCGGCCAATTGTTTGTTTGACATCGGATTACCTCGGACTTTCGTTAAGGAACGGTGGTGTCTGATGCGACCGACCTAGCACAACGGCCGGACGCACCTTTGACCGGCGTCAATCAGCGCGCGGAATGGCACCACACATGCGACCGCTGGGATCCTGTGCCGATCCGTTAAAGGACGGCGTCACCGTCCGCGCATCGCATCAATGTGTCGTGGCAAACGCCGCCGGGCACAGCACGGTCAGGCGGTGCGCATCGTCCATCGCAATGATACCCGCATCACGCAATTGGGTGAAGGATCGGCTGACGGTCTCGACGGCAATCCCCAGAAAATCCGCGATGTCATAGCGGCTCATCGGGATATCGACGGTCTGTTGTCCGTTCTGCAGAACACCCACGCGCTCGATCATGTAGCCAAGAAATGCCTCTACCTTGGCGCAGGCCGTCTTGCGGCCAAGCATGACGAAATGATCGCGCATCAAGCCGATTTCCTGCAGCGCCGCACCCAGCAGCCGATCATGCAGATCCGGGTCAAGATGCGGCCGGTCCAGCACTTCGGCCCGGTGGATCAGCGCCCGCCCGCCGGTAATCGCCGTGCAACCAGCGTGATGCAGGCCATCTTCGGAAAACCCGACGAAATCGCCCGGAAAGTGAAACGCGAGAACCTGACGTTCGCCATTTTCCAGACTGCGCGTCTGGCGCAAGACCCCGCTCTGCACTTCAAGAATGAACTGCGCGTCGTCGCCTTGATAAAATAACGGCTGACCCGCCTTGAAGAGCCGGGCAACCGGCTTGTGCACCCGCGTGACACCCGGCAGGGCGTGATTGCGTGATGTGGCCATGGCGCCCAAAGCGCGCATATGATGTGTCATGACAACCCCCTAGATTTTAGTCAGAGGTAGATTTATCCATTTCACGTCGCGTCCATTCGCGTGTCTGTGTAAAGTTTTGTAATACTGTGTAATCATGGCTGCGACAGGCCGTGGCCCAAACGGTCTGAGCAGCTCGGAGGTTAAGATGTCCGCACAAAGCATTTTGGTGGTAGATGATGACCCCATGATGCGCAGGCTGTTGCGCCGTTGCCTTGAAGATCAGGGGCTGGGCGTGTTCGAGGCTGGTTCGGAAGCCGAACTGATGGAAGCTCTCGATGCGCACGATATCGCGCTGATTGCGCTGGATTTGAACCTTGGGACCGAAAACGGCCTGACCATCGCCCAGAATGTCCGGCGCGTGTCGGACGTGCCCATTGTGATGGTGACCGGCAAGGCTGACGTGATCGACCGGGTGGTCGGGCTTGAGATCGGTGCCGATGACTACATCACCAAGCCGTTTCACACCCGTGAGGTCGTGGCCCGCATAAGGGCCGTGTTGCGCCGGGCGGCGGGAACGGGCACGCGCGCACCGGCCTCTGACCATGTCGCAACCCAAGCAAGCGGTACGACCGTCACGTTCGATGGGCTTCGCGCCCATCCAGACCGCCACGAACTGTTCGGTCGCGACGGTGCGCTTGCCGATCTGACAAGTGGCGATTTCATGCTGCTGCAGATCTTCATCGAAAACCCCAAGCGGATCTTGTCGCGGGAACGGATCATGGACCTGCTGCATGGCACCGAATGGGCCCCTTATGACCGGACAATCGATAATCAGGTGGCCCGCCTGCGGCGCAAGATCGAACGGGATCCGGCCCAACCGATATTGATCAAGACGGTGCGGGGTGTGGGTTACATGTTCGCGGCTGACATCACCCGCACCTGACCATTCAAGGCCCGTTTGCCCGCCCGGCCCCTTGGCGGGGCAGACGGATCAAAAGCCTTGGTTAATCCGGCCCGGGAAGTCGTGCAACCCGATTTGGTTCAGCACCAAGAGGTAGGATACAAGATCGCTGAGGCTGACAACCCCCGCCAGATGCCGGTCTTCTGCCACCAGAAACTTGCGCCGCCCTGTCGTGGTTATCCGCTCCAGCAGCGCCTCGGCGCCCATGTCCTTTGATACCGAATTGCCCGGCCCAAGCGGTTCAAAGATGTCACCGACCCGGGTATCGGCCCAGTTCTCCCGGTTGATGGATCGTAGCATGGCGGCATCGACATATCCCAACAGGTGCTCCCCCTCGATCACGGGAATAAAGCCGTGTCCCAGTGGCAGCATGATACCTTCCACCAGATCAATCAGGGTTTCGTCGGGTGTGGTGACGACGGCCGGTGCCGTCATCAATGAGCCAACCGTCCGGCCCTTGAGCGCATTGCGGATCATCAGCTGCCGATAGGTTCCCTGCGCCGCCATCAGCAGATAGAGGCCGATCAAGATGAACCACACGCCCCCGACCTGCACCCAAGCCAACAGCGCGAAGAACCCCAAGCCCATCAGCGCGTAGGCGAATGTCGTGGCCACCCGCGTGGCCGTGCCGGTCGCTGCAAGCAGATCGCCGCTGCGCGCCCAAAGCGCCGCGCGCAACACCCGGCCGCCGTCCATCGGAAATGCAGGCATCAGGTTGAACAGGCCCAGCACCAGATTGATCATCGCCAGATAACCGAACAACGCCAGCAGTGTTTCAGGCAGCGGCGCCACCAGATCGACCTGCATCGCCAACCAGAAGACAGCCGCCAACGTCAGACTGGCAACCGGGCCGACAATGGCAATCCGGATTTCCGAGCGCGCACTGGCGGGTTCCTCATCCAGTTCTGCCACACCGCCGAAGAGGAACAAGGTAATGGAGCCGATCTGCAACCCGTAGCGCCGCGCGACAAGGGAATGCGCCAATTCATGCAAGATGAGAGACGCAAACAGCCCCAACATCGCAACCACGGACAGCAAGACATAATCGGCGTGCCGTAACCCGGCGACGATCTCCGGAAAATAGCCGGACGACAGGCTCCAGACCAGCAACGCGGCGATAATCAGCCAACTCGGGTCGACCTTGATCTGGAAACCAAGGATCTTGAAAAGTGGGATCGAGTTTCTGAACATGTCATCAACCAGCGCACGTTGCGGAAGGGGTCGCCCCTGAAAGCGCAGTCAACGCAGCCTGCGTCGTGGCCGAAACATCCCCGGCGGCGTCAACGCGCGCCCAGAAGATCGGCGGCGTGACGGCTTGGGCCTGCGAAAGGACCACCTTGGCATCAGCATCGGATGCATCGTTTTTTCGGCTGTCGACGCGTTCCAGCAACGCGGCGATTGGGGCCTCCAGCCATAAGGCCTCCATCTCGACACCCACGTCATCGGCCAACACCGCCACCGCCGCGCGATCGCTTTCGTCAAGGAACGTGGCATCTAGAATGACACTGTGACCAGCCGACAAAATCCGCCGCGCCCGGTCGAGCATGCGGGAATAGACCTGCTTCGACACGACCGTGCCATAGGCTGCGGCAGGCAGGTGGGTGGTGGGTGCAGCACCGAACAAGGCCTTCCGCTCCAGATCGCTGCGCAGATG
>Ga0208544_10000961_pt1 | contig 20643 bp, 10 predicted proteins | sample DEB08_DNA_9_FD_184526 | JGI IMG/M metagenome (GOLD analysis project Ga0208544, IMG submission 184526) | Aqueous microbial communities from the Delaware River and Bay under freshwater to marine salinity gradient to study organic matter... | ecosystem: Environmental > Aquatic > Marine > Coastal ... | reverse complement strand
ATCTCGCTGAACGACCTGATCGAATTCGTCACGGCCTATCAATCCTCCGCGCCACTTACGAATGCCGAATTGTGGGCGCTGCCGTCCATGCTTCGACTGGCCAGCCTAGAAGACCTTGTCAGTGCATTCCATCAGTTGAGCGCAGATCTCTCGCCACCTTTCGAACCGCTCGAAGCAGCTGGCGATGATACGGTGGCCGAAGCCACCGATCGTATTGAGCTGGCAATATCGAACCTCATTGCGGCGCAGTCGATCAAATGGGCGGATTTCGTTGACCAGGTCAGCCCGATCGAGGCGATCCTTTCCGATGACCCGGCGGCTGCATATGCTGGGATGACCTTCGAGACGCGCAACCGGTATCGAAGGACGGTCGAACGGATGGCGCTTCGGTCGCGCATGTCAGAAGTCGAAATCGCACGAAACGTGGTCGAGCTTTCGAGCAAACAGGATGCCAATCCAGTCGAGGCCCATGTGGGCTACTGGCTGATTGCTGGAGGGCTTCGGAAACTGGAGGCCGTGACAGGCTACCGTCACACGCCGGCGGAGTTGATTCAACGCCCCTTTATCGGGCGAACAGGAGCCTTTTATGCCACAGGCCTGATCTTGTGCTTTCTCGCCGCGCTTGTGCTGCCCCTTGCTTATTTAGGGAAGCATGATCCTGGATTTTGGCAGTGGGTGGCCGGTGTATCGATGACCGCACTACCGGCGTCCATTATCAGTGTTGCAGTTGTTCACTGGTGCATCACAAAGTTGGCGACGCCGATCTCTTTGCCTGAGTTGGACTATAGTGACGGGATCCCAACTCATTGTGCAACTGCCGTAGCGGTCCCCGTGATCGTAAAGGAAGCTGAAGAGGTTTCCAGAGTACTCGAAAAACTAGAAATCCGCTGGTTCGCGAACCCCGACCCAAGCCTGCACTACGTGATACTCTCTGATTTCGCAGATGCCGATCAGGAAGTTCTGCCCGGTGACGCACCTATTGAGGCGGCTTTACATGCAGGGGTTGACCGGCTGAACCGGCGGCATGGCGTGATGGCCAAAGGTCCGTTCTTCCTTCTCCATCGGCCGCGCCGGTTCAATCCCAGTGAAAGCTGTTGGATGGGTTGGGAGCGCAAGCGCGGTAAGCTTGAGGAATTCAACAGCTTTATTGTGGATGGGATCTCTGACGGATTTTCTGTCACTGTCGGGGATGTCCAGCGCCTTGTTGGCCTGCGATATGCAATTGTTCTGGATGCGGATACCGAGCTGCCTCCCACTGCTGCAGAGCGTCTGGTCGGACTCATAGCCCACCCCCTGAACCGCGCGAGATTCGACGAGAACACGGGGCGCGTCGTGGCTGGGTACACGATCCTCCAGCCAAGGATTGAAATCTTGCCACAACTGGGTGGCGGGACGCATTTTTCCTATCTCTATGGCGGCGATACGGCGATCGATATCTACTCGCGGGCAGTTTCGGACGTCTATCAAGATCTCTTTGAAACCGGCATCTTTGTGGGAAAGGGCATTTATGATGTAGCCGCCATGCAGCGGGTGATGCAGGGTCGGGTTCCCGCAAACAGCATCCTCAGTCATGATCTCTTTGAGGGACTTCACGGGCGCGCAGGTTTGGCAAGCAATGTCGTGGTCTACGAGGATGTCCCTACCAGCTATCCGGAGCATGCGATGCGCATACATCGCTGGATGCGCGGTGACTGGCAGCTTGTGCAGTGGCTTGGCCGACGCGTCCCATCGGGGGACGGAACCCGCGTTCCAAATCCGCTCGGTCTGCTTGATCGCTGGAAGATCGCTGACAACCTAAGGCGAAGCCTGCTCCCCCCTGCGCTGCTGGCATTCCTAATCGGCGGATGGGCGATCTTGCCCGGCAGCGCACTTGTGTGGACGCTTTTGGCGCTGGCAGCGCCCGGCGCATACCTGATCGGAGAGGTCATAGGCGTTGCGAGTGGTGGGGTACATCGCGGCTTCATTAGAAAGACTGGGCATCGGTTTCGCGCGCAGGGAGGAAGATGGTTTTTATCGCTTGCTTTTGTCATTAGCGATACCTTGGTCGCCATCGACGCAATTGCATCGACGCTTTATCGTCTATTTTTCAGCAAACGCCACCTTCTGGAATGGACTTCTGCCGCCCATGCAGTGGCCTCACTTTCCCACAGAAACATCCGGTGGACGACATGGCATCGAATGTGGCCATCCACGGCGCTTGCTGTCGTCATCGCGGGCGACTTGGCCCTATATGACTTTGCCTCGCTATTGCCTGCGACGCCCATCCTGGCGCTTTGGCTGATCGCGCCGGAGATTGCGATCTGGACAGCAAAGCCGCGCAGGTTTCGGGGAGAAACGCCCTCTGAAGCCGACCGTCGTTATCTGGCTCAACTTGCACGTCGAACCTGGCATTTCTTCGAGACATTCGTTGGTCCTGAAGACAACTGGCTGCCACCGGACAACTACCAGGAAGTGCCCGAGCACAAGGTCGCGCACCGGACCTCGCCCACGAATATCGGTCTCTTATTGGTCTCTACCCTTTCGGCACGCGAACTCGGATTTATCGCAACAAGCGAACTCGTTATGCGCGCGCAGAATACCCTGGAGACACTCGACAGGCTAAAATCCCATCGCGGCCATATACTGAATTGGTACGACACGCGAAGCTTGGCGCCTCTGGAGCCGCAATATGTCTCAACCGTCGACAGCGGCAATCTGGCGATGTCGCTGATCGCGCTCAAACAAGGGTGTCTTGAACTCGCTGACCTCCCTGCATTCGATAGTCGCAACTTTGACGGTTTGATAATATCGTTGGAGCTATTAGATCAGGCCGTTCGACACCTGCCAAACCATGATACCCAAGCCTTTGCAGACGCAAAGGCCGCGTTTTTACGACAGGTCGAGACATCGCGGACAAATCCGTCTGACTGGCCCGTCCTGATCAGCGGACTGACATCAACGCATTGGCAGCTGCTGGAAGAGATCATTCAGGACTCGATCAAGATATCCGTCGATGTTCTTCCTAAAAGCCTGCACGATGTGAACGTCTGGATGGAGCGGGTCCGCCATCATCTTCACACTCTTGAGCGGGACCTGGCGTACCACCTGCCCTGGCTCGGCCCGCTCAACGCAGCGGCGGCAAACGATGCTGCTTTCGCCGAGCAGGTTGGGCGCATCCTGTCGCCTCTCGCAACTTCTGATGGGCGGCAAACGAACGGGACTGAGCTCTTGGCGGAGATCGACAACAGATTGGCCCAGGGCGGATCATCTGCCGCATGGCTTGCCGATCTTCGCGATGCCATCGAGCGTGGAGAGGCTGCCCATGCGCAATTGCGAACCGATCTGAAAAGCGTGGCCGATCACGCGGACAGGCTCGCCTATGGGATGGACTTCAGCTTTCTCTATAATCCCAAGGTTAGGCTCTTCCAGATTGGCTACAATCTAAGCGCCGGACAGATGGACACTAGCCACTACGACCTTCTGGCGACCGAGGCCCGCCTGGCCAGCCTGTTTGCCATCGCCAAGGGTGACGCGCCGATGGAGCATTGGTTTTCGTTCAGCCGCCCGATCACGCAATTCAGCGGAAAGCCGTCGATCCTGTCCTGGAACGGGTCGATGTTCGAGTACCTCATGCCACCCCTTTTTCTGCCCAGCCATCGCGACACACTGCTTGGAGAAAGCGAGCTGACTGCCGTCGAGGTCCAGCGCACCTATGCGGCCGAGCGTGGTATCCCGTGGGGTATTTCGGAATCGGCTTTCGGAGTCACCGATGGTGCGGACAATTATCAATATCGCGCCTTTGGCGTGCCGGGGCTCGGGATCCGTCGCGGTTTGACAGAAGATTTGGTGGTGGCGCCCTATGCGACGGCACTGGCGCTTTGCTCCTGGCCCGGCTCCGCCACTCAAAACTTGCGGGAACTCGAAAGCCTGGGTGCGCTGACCTGCTATGGTTTTATCGAAGCGCTCGATTTTACGCCCAGTCGTGTGTCCGAGACCCGGCCTTTCGTGGCCGTCAGGGCTTTCATGGCGCATCATCAGGGCATGACGATGGCGGCGATCACCAATGTGCTGAGCGACGATTGCCTGGTGCGTTGGACGTTGCGCGAGAAACCGATCTCTGCAGTCGATCTCTTGCTGCAGGAACGCGTGCCGTGGGACGCGCCGCTCGAAGCGGGCCGTGCCGACGAGACATGGGAGACAGAACCGGCGGCGTCTGGTCCGCCTGCGTTGGCACCTTGGATTCCGTCGCCGGAAGCAGCCGTGCCGCAGATGCATTTTCTGGGGAACGGTCAGATGTCTGTCGGGATATCCAGCGCAGGTTGTGGTGGGCTGAGTTGGCGTAAGATCGCGCTGACCCGTTGGCGGCCCGACCCCACAAGCGACAGCTATGGGACATGGCTCTATGCGCAAGATTTCGATCGCAAAAGGCTTTGGTCGGTTGGCCGTTTGCCTGCGGGGGCACGCTGTCACGAGACGAAAACGGTCTTCCACCAGCACATGGTCGAGATGCTGCAGCGGTACGAGGACATTGCGATCCGCATGGAATTAGTGATCGCCCCGTTCGACGACGTGGAGATCCGCCGCGTAACGGTCATTAACGAAAGCAATACCGAACGGACAGTTGATCTGACAAGCTATGCAGAGATCGTGCTTGCCCCCCCTCAGGAAGACGAACGGCATCCGGCCTTCAGCAAGCTCTTCGTCGGTAGCGATTACGTTGTCGGAGAGGACGCGTTGATATTCGAGCGCCGGCCGCGCCGACCGGAAACCGTCCCGCCCGTTCTTCTGCACAAATTGGTTGCCGACGATCCGGACATCTCTGTGGTCGGTCACGAGACGGACCGCGCGCGGTTCATCGGCACGACCGGCAGCTTGGCATCGCCGATGGGCCTGCGAGAAGAGCTGAGCGGGACGATCGGGTGGACGCTGGATCCGATCATGGCGCTGCAAGCGCGGGTTAGCCTTGCGCCGATGGAAACCAAGCAATTCGCCTTTCTGACAATAACCGGCACCTCTCGGGGGCAGGTGCTGGCCACCGCCCGGCGATTCCCGCAGTCGTCTCTCGATCGGGCCTTTCGGGATGCAATGCTAGAAGTGAGACGCACCGTTCACCGTCTAAAGATCGAACCGCCTCATCTTCCCGAGCTTCAAGTTCTGTCGTCATTTCTTGCTCAGCCCGGCCACACGCTTCGCTCAGTCGTTCGCCAGACCGGCGAAGGCTGGCAGGGACAGGCAGGCCTTTGGCGGTTTGGCATTTCCGGAGATCTGCCGATCCTGCTTGTGAAGCTCGATAGTGCGGACGAACCTGACCTGCTGGACATTCTCATTCGCGCCCAACGGCTTTGGCACAGTGTCGGATTGGAGACTGACCTCGTGGTCCTGCGAAGCGCTGTATCGAGCTATGAAGAGCCTTTGCGAGAGTATGTGCAGTCGGTGCTTCGAGACAGCCACTCCGAGGGGTTTCTGGGTCGACGCGGCGGCATTCATCTGCTGGCCTCGGACCAGATCGACATTGCCACCCAAAGAGGTCTTGAGGCCGCGGCGCATATCGTCCTGACGGGGGATCATGAGAGTCTGGCCGATATCGTCGATGGCGCGCTCGACGCGCGCGCGCCGCTCCCGCGGTTCGAACCTTCGGCGCATGCGGCCTTTACCAGTGCGCCTCAGGCGGCCCGGCCAGAGGGCCTGCTTTTCGACAATGGTCTTGGCGGTTTCAACGAGGTGACCCGCGAATACGTGATGCATCTCGCCCCCGGCCAGCACACGCCTTCTCCTTGGTGTAATGTGCTTGCCAATGATCACTTCGGCACAATTGTCAGCGAAGCAGGCCTTGGATTCACCTGGGCCCTGAACAGCGGTGAGCATCGCCTGACGCCCTGGTCCAATGATCCGGTCTTCAACGAACCTGGAGAAGTTCTTTACTTGCGGGACGAAGCGCTGGCGGAGGTCTGGACGACGACGCCCGCACCGATGGGCCAAGACGCCGAGTGTCAGGTCAGTCACGGGATGGGCTATTCGCGGTTTCACCAGACCAGCAGAGACTTGGAGCAGGAGATGCTGGTCTTCGTGCCGGTGGACGCACCGGTCAAGCTGGTCCGCTTGAGGCTCACGAACCTCTCCCCGACTGCGCGGCGCCTGACAGCGACATACTATGCCGAATGGCTGATCGGCGCGACTGCAAGCGTGGCCAAGCCCCACGTCACCAGTCTCTACGACCCGAGACAGAAAGCGATACTTGCGCAAAACCACTGGAACCCTGAGTTCGGGCGCCGCGTGGCGTTCCTCTCCGCCTCGGCAGAACCGCACAGCGTAAGCGGAGACCGGCGCGACTTTCTGGGACAGGACGGAGATGTCTCGTCACCCGATGCGCTGCATCGATGGGATTTGGGTGACCGCTTCACACCGGGTGGCGATGCCTGTGGCGCCTATCAGGTACACCTTGTGTTGGAACCAGGGGCTAGTGAGGACGTAGTGTTCATCTTGGGAGAGGGTGGCGATCAGGCCGAGGCGGAGAGCCTGATCGCGCGTTGGCGCAACCCGTCTGAGATTACCGGAGCACTCCGGGATCTGCGTGCATTCTGGGATACAAAGCTTGGCGCACTTCAGGTCAAGACACCGGATCTTGCCCTGAACCTGATGGTCAATCAGTGGCTGCCCTATCAGAACCTTTCCAGCCGGATGATGGCGCGTGCCGGGTTCTACCAGGCCGGCGGAGCGTTCGGTTTTCGCGATCAGTTACAAGATATGCTTGGTGTCCTTCATAGTGACCCAAAACGAGTGCGCTCACACATATTGCGTGCTGCCCGGCACCAGTTCGAAGAGGGTGACGTGCTGCACTGGTGGCACCCACCGGGCGGCCAGGGTGTTAGAACCCGCTGTTCGGACGACTACCTATGGCTACCCTATGTCGTCGCGCGGTATGTTGAGGCGACGGATGGTGCCAATATCCTGTCGGAAGATGTTCCATTTCTTGCCGCGCCCGAGCTGCGACCGGACGAAGGCGACCGATATGAGCGGTTCGACTTGGGCGAGACCGCATCCCTTCTGGAGCACTGCGCCCGCGCAATTGATCGGGGCCTGCGAACGGGCGCTCATGGTCTACCGCTGATCGGCAGCGGCGACTGGAACGACGGCATGGATCGCATTGGCGCAGGTGGAAAGGGAGAAAGCGTGTGGCTTGCCTGGTTTCAGATTGCCACGATCCGTGCCTTTGCGCCGCTGGCCGAGGCTGCAGGCGAGACAGATCGAGTTGAACGCTGGAAAGGCCACATTCAGAAACTTCGAACGGCCCTCGACGAACATGCTTGGGATGGCGCGTGGTATATAAGGGCTTTAGACGACGACGGCGTCTCCTGGGGGTCTCACACGAATGACGAGTGCCAAATTGACCTCATCGCACAGTGCTGGAGCGTTCTTTGCGGCGACCCACCCGACGAAAGGTCACGGCAGGCATTGAAATCAGCTTGCGAACGGCTGCTGGACAGCGACCAAAGATTGATACGGCTGCTGACACCCCCTTTCCAGAACAGCAATCGGGACCCTGGGTATATCCAGGCCTATCCGGCCGGTATCCGCGAGAATGGCGGGCAATATACCCATGCGGCTGCGTGGCTCGGGGTCGCGATGGCTGAAATCGGGGACGGCGACCGCGCTTGGCAAGTCTTTGATATCATCAACCCGATCCGCCGGAGCGAAACCCAAGAGGCGGCCGAACACTATCGACGAGAACCATATGTTCTCACAGGTGATGTTTCAGGCAAGGATGAATGGACAGGGGTTGGCGGATGGTCATGGTATACCGGTGCTGCCGGCTGGACATGGCAGTTGGCCACGCGCGGCATTCTGGGCGTTCGCCTGAAGACAAAAGGCGTACATCTGGACCCCAGTCTGCCGAAAAAATGGGGCGGTGCCGAAGTTGCCTTGGATGGTGACCGGGGCCGCATGACCATCACCATCGAAGACCCAGAACACGTTGGTACCGGCGTTGTTGCAGTAATGGTGGATGGCGCTCCTTTCGGGTCGCAGCTTGTCCCATTCCCAGATGCCGGACAGAGCCGGCACGTTGTGGTTCTGCTGGGAACGGCCGGAACCGCCGACGCCGAAGCATCCGGTAGCCAAGGTTAGGCGCGCGCGCTCAGGTCCCCTCCAGGACCCTTTACGGTGCTGCGCAGTATCTCCTCAACACCTCGGCGCATATCGGATTTTGGTTCGCAACAAAGAGCGTCGCCTCAAACATTCCAACCTTGGATCCGCAATCGAACCTGTGACCTGAAATACTGAAACCGGCAAGTCCAAGGCGGTCTATCCCACGGGCGATGCCATCCGTAAGTTGGATCTCTCCGCCTGCTCCAGGCGCCTGCGCCTCAAGGTCCGAAAATATCGAAGGATCAAGGATGTATCGCCCAATCACAGCCAAGCATGACCGCGCCTTGGCTGGTGCCGGTTTTTCGACCACGCCATCGGCATGGAAAAACTGGCCTTCCTGCGATGTCACGGACAGAATACCGTAGCGCTCGGTCAACTCCCTCGGGACCTCCATGGCCGCGACGAGATGCTTGGCTGAACAGGTCGCGTAGGCCTCGATCATCTCGCTCAGGCAGCCTGGCTCGCCCAGAATTAGGTCATCTGGCAAGACGACGGCAACCGGACCTGGAAGAACTTGGGTCTTGGCACAGAGAACCGCATGGCCCAAGCCAAGCGGCTCATTCTGCATGACGAAAATTACTTCAGTAGAGGATTCGTTGAGAGCGGATTCTTCCAACTCGTGCGCAAGCCGCGCCTTTCCGCGTGCCTTTAGCGCCTCCCGCAGTTCTGCGTCGTCCCTCACATAATGTTCAATGGCGGACTTTGTGGGATGGGTCACAAAAACCATCCTTTCAACACCCGCGGCGCGGGCTTCATCGATTGCAAACTGGATCAGCGGTTTATCAATAACCGGAAGCAACTCCTTCGGCGTGCCCTTGGTGGCTGGGAGGAATCTGGTGCCAAGACCAGCAACCGGAAATATTGCCGTGCGAACCATTTTGGTTTTCATTCACTATCCTTACTTCCTATTGCCAAGCCTCAGGTCGTTGCATGCTCCGGATGGTGACGTCGCGCGCTGGCTCAGGAGTGCTGTCAGAGCAATACAAACTCGATGTCCCGGTTGCCCACCTAGGTATTGACGCCTATTTTCAAAGCCTCGTGGTTCACAAGTTGGCCCATGGCCGCGCAGCCGAACGCCTGTGCGTCCGTCAATCGTTTGGATCACATCTAGCATTGGGAAATCACCGTCGTTTCGGGCTGCCAATAGCGATAGGTCAGGCACCTTGACGGACATGAACTCGACCATCGGGCCGTCGCCAGTCCCGGAGACGCCGTGACACGCTGCACAGGCATTTACGTCCTCTTCACGACCAGTGTCGCCGGCCCAAAAGGGCTGAAGCTGACATCGCGATGTTTTCCGCCGCCAAACAAACAATTTTAGGAACTGAAACTGACATTTCGCTCTCCTGAACTAATCCTCTTAGTTCCTTATTCTATCGTCAGACGCAGTCGGACAGATTGATTTGCGTCAATGGCAATGGCCCGCTGCCTACACAGAAGCTTTGGACCAGACATGAAAGTGCTCCGCTCAGGTGATAGTCTGAACGAGGCTTTACCTCGGCCCTCTTCGCGACTGCCACGAGACCGATACGCGGCATCCATGAGGCATGGTCAAACGTACTCCCGGCAAAAAAATAACCCCGACATCAGATGAACGCCGGGGTCAGTACTCTTACTTCGGGACAATGGTTATCGTAGCACGGCAGGCATTTGTTCGCCTTGAGTTAGATCAAAAGTGGTTTTTGGTTTTGGATTACCAAACCCAACGAAAGGGAGGCGGTACGTCTCACCGAATTATCGGGACCTAGGTCTGGCGGGCAGCCTCAGATGTTCGAATTAATACCATTTAAAGACAATAAATTAGATAGGATTCTGGCGGCGGAAGAGGTCAAGTCTCCTGACGTGCAGCAGTCAGCACATGATCAACGTCCTCTTCGGATATACCTAACGCGCTGGCGGTCTCCAAAAGGAGACAGCCGCCGCTGGGCAGCTTGGCACCTTCAGCACGGTCTCCATATTCTCCTTGGCCCATGCAACCGTGTCGTCTTGGAGACGGCCTTCACGGCCTGCCCCGGAGCGTCTACGGCTCCTGTGAGGCGGGTCACTCTATTGGGACGGGAGCGGGTCAATCGCCTGTTTTTGGATTGGGCGTATCTACATTGCCTTCCGGCAAAACGAGCGTGTCCTCGTAGACCATCATTGTCTCAACGAAAGTCATTTCTGCCTCAATTCGTATCTCCAACCACTGTTTGATTAGATGACGAACTTTCACAATATCGGGCAAATCGTTCAGTCGGTCTTCCACCGCCTTCAAGCCTGCCAATGCGTCCATGTTCTCAAGGGCAACATCCACCGCCTCGACCAGTAGTGGAAATAACAGAGCGGTGCGTTCCTTGTGTTTTCCGCATAAACTGCGTTGTGCGGTGAAATCGTGCCGTGCCTTGATAAATTCCATAAGTTCCCCTGATGCCTAACAACGCTCCAATAGAGGTAGCGACGTACCGCCGCCACTTCAAGAGTTCGACTAATTTTTATTATTTGTTTTTAATTACTTAACACATAGATATTCATGTGATTATCACACAGTGCTCCTCACATAGGGTTCGCAGAAGATCATGTTGCCTGTGGTGATCCTGCTAAGGCCAGGTCCGATTTTAGGTCCCCTTCCCATATCGAAACTACAATTCAATGAACCATGGATGATGATTGATACTGTGACTGGTTTAACGATGAGGGTGCGAATTCTCGGCACGGATGTTGCGCCAGTGGTTTGGTACCATAGACCTCCGCAGCCTCACCTTCGTGATCAACCGCCCGCCAAAGATAGTGCATCTCTCCATTGATCTTCGCGAAAACCTCGTCCATGAACCACGGCCAGTTCGAATAGGATTGCATCCGACTGACCCGGTTTCTTCGGATCTCGAGGGCAAACATCGGGCCAAATCTGTTCTACCGGACCCGCAGGGTTTTGTGGCTCATATAGATCCCTCGCTCGTGCAGCAGGTCTTCTACATTCCGCAGCGAAAGCGGAAACCAAAGATACAGCATAACCGCCAGACGAATGACCTCGGGGGGGCTTTGAAAGGACTGAAATGGGTCGTGTTTTGTCATCGATGAGCGCTGCAAAACCGCCCTACCCGGCTTAATCCGATTTGCTCTGACAGTGCCTCACGGAGGGTTCGTGATTTACGCTATTTTGGCCGCTCACAGTTTTTGGTGTTCTTGTGCCTCAAAAATAGCCTATTGGATGTTGTGAGCCTGTGTGGAAAAGTTCTTTTGGGCGTTAAAGCGATGCGGATATCAGCATTCTTGGTGAAAACCCTTGATTTACTGATGTTATCTCGGATTTGACGTGGTGTGTCTGTTGTTTCGACGCCATAGGGTAGAATGTAGCGATCACAAAGCTTGACCCGACCTGAGGCAGTCAAAGGATTTCAAAGCAATATGTGCCCAGCATCATTGGCCGACGAAAGCGATCGCGGATTTATTATACCAATCGGTGGGGGCGAAGACCGCGTTAAGGAAATGCAAATTCACCGCAAGTTCGTTGAGCTTTCGGGCGGAGCAGATGCCTATATCGTAGTGATCCCAACGGCATCGATGTTGAATGAGACTGGCCCGGACTACAATCGCATCTTTTCCAACTTAGGCGCGGGCAAGGTGGAGTTTCTCCCGATCTCGCGCCGGTCAGATTGCGACAATCCCGAGTTTTCCCAGATGTTGGACAACGCTACGGGCATATTCATGACTGGTGGCAATCAATTGCGGCTTTCGGCTATTCTGGGCGGGACGCTTGTGGTGACAAAGATCAGGCACCGTAATGCCGCGGGGGTTCCTGTTGCAGGCACCTCGGCCGGTGCGTCGATCATGTCAGAACATATGGTCGCGGGAGGACTAGATAACGAGTCCCCAGCCGAGGGGACGGTCACACTGGCACCCGGTATCGGCCTGACAAATGCGGTCATCATCGATCAGCACTTTACTCAGCGCAATCGGCTTGGCCGTTTGCTGACCGCGTCGTCCTTTAACCCGTTTCTGATCGGCCTGGGCATTGACGAAGACACCGCAGCCTTTATTGGACCCGATAACGTGTTGGAAGTGGTCGGGAGCGGTACGGTGACTGCGGTTGACGCCAGCCAGATGACCCATTCCTCAATGTGGGATGCCAAACCGGGCGAGGCACTAAGCCTACTGGGCCTGCGTCTTGACGTGTTGGGTGAGGGGTGTCGTTATGATCTGAAGGCACGTATCGGATATCCACCGCCAGGGCATTTGGCGCTTTCTGCCTTGTCGGTCCCGGACGTCTAGAACTCCGTCCTGTGCGGAGTAATATATTAATCAACAAGGCAACCATTTGAAAATAATCTCAACAAATGTCTTTGTCGGCCCCAATGTCTGGGCTGAATTTCCTGTAATACGGCACGTCATAGATTTGGGGATATTGGAAGACTGGCCCTCTGCCAAAATCGGATCAGAGTTCCTCCAAGGGCTGATTGCTGCGTTGCCTGGGCTTTCAGACCACGGCTGCTCTTATGGCGAAGCCGGGGGTTTCTTGCGCCGGCTGCGCGAAGATGAAGGCACCTGGATGGGTCATATTCTGGAACATTGCGCCATCGAAGTGCAAAATGTCGCCGGGACGGATATCTCCTTTGGCCGGACGCGCGGGACCGGAGTGCATGGACAATACAACATGGTCTATGCCTACCGCCAGCGCGATGTGGGATTGGCCGCAGGTGAGCTTGCGCTGCGGCTGTTGATGCATCTTCTGCCCCAGCCATTGCAGGACCAGGTCGATCACGCATTCGATCCTGCCTTCGATTGGCCAACTGAATTGCGCAGTTTTGTACTGCATGCCCAACGCAAGGAATTCGGTCCCTCGACCGGTTCTTTGGTTAAGGCGGCCCATGAGCGCGACATCCCTTGGATTCGGCTGAACGAAGGATCCCTGGTGCAATTCGGGCATGGCAAATATCAGCGGCGTATTCAGGCAACCGTCACGTCCGAGACCCGACATATCGCTGTGGAAATCTCATGCGATAAGGAAGACACGCACAATCTGTTAAACGATCTTGGGCTGCCCGTGCCACAGCAACGTATCGTCTACAGCGCCACCGAGGCCATCCAGGCCGCCCGTAAGATTGGCTTTCCCGTTGTGGTCAAACCTTTGGATGCCAACCATGGGCGAGGTGTCTCGATAAACCTGAAGAAAGATGAAGAGGTCGCCGCCGGATTTACCGAGGCCGAAGCACATTCGAAAAGCGCAGCCATACTGGTCGAGAGCTTTGTTACCGGCTTTGATCACCGGATGCTGGTCGTGAACAACAAGCTGGTTGCGGTGGCCAAACGGGTGCCTGGCCGCGTCACCGGCGACGGCAAGCACAGTATTGCTGAGCTTGTGGATATCGCAAACGAGGATCCGCGCCGCGGCATCGGACACCAGAAAGTTCTGACCATTCTTGAGATAGACAATCAGGCCAAGCGCCTGATCGCGGATGCTGGGCACACTGCTGATACGGTCCTGGCGGAGGGGGTGGTGTTTTATTTACGCTCGACTGCCAACCTGTCCACTGGCGGTACCGCGATCGACCTTACCGATGTCGTTCACCCAGATAATCGCGACATGGCAGAACGCGCGATCATGGCAGTGGGACTGGACGTTGGCGGCGTCGATTTCCTGATCGACGACATCACACACTCCTACAAGGACATCGGAGGTGCAATTGTCGAAGTGAATGCGGCCCCTGGCTTTCGCATGCACGTTGCCCCCTCTGAGGGTCAGCCACGCGATGTTGCGGGCAAAGTGATCGACATGCTGTTCCCGCTGGGGCAGCAAAGCCGGATCCCGATTGCGGCGATCACCGGCACAAACGGCAAAACGACGACCTCGCGTATGCTGGGCCACATCATGAAAGCCAGTGGTAAGATCGTCGGCATGACCTCTACCGACGGGGTCTATGTAGATGGCAAACTCAGCGTCAAGGGCGATATGACCGGTCCAAAGTCGGCTCAGATGGTGCTGCGCGACCCCACGGTCGATTTCGCCGTAATGGAAACCGCGCGTGGCGGGCTGGTGCGCAGTGGACTTGGCTATCAGCGTTCAGACGTCGCGGCGTGTTTGAACGTATCCGCCGACCATCTTGGTCTGGGTGGCATCGAAACGGTCGAGCAACTGGCCGTCGTCAAGCGTGTGGTCATCGAAAGTGCCACTCAAACTGCGGTGCTGAACGCCGATGACATTGAATGCCTGAAAATGGCCGACTACGCAGATGTGGATTCAATCTTTTATGTCACCGTCAATCCCGGCCACACACTGGTGAAAGAGCATATCAAGGAAGGGGGTAAGGCAATTGTCCTTGAACAGGGCATGAGCGGCGACATGCTGACAATCTACGATAACGGACTGCATATGCCCGTTCTGTGGTCGCATCTGATCCCCGCGACCCTTGAAGGCAAGGCCACACACAACGTCCAAAACGCAATGTTTGCGGCAGCTATGGCCTATAGTTTCGACGTTGATCTTGACAATATCCGCATCGGTCTGCGGACCTTCGACACGAGCTACTTTCAGGCACCAGGTCGGATGAATGTGTTTGATGAGCATCCCTTCAAGGTGATCCTTGACTATGGCCACAACCCGGCCGCCTTGGGCGCGATGGCAGGACTTGCCGATCGTCTGGACGTCAAGGGGAGGCGCATTGGCGTGCTGTCGATTCCTGGGGATCGCCGCGACTGCGATGTTGCGGATGCAGCACGCATCCTGTCGGGGCATTTCGACCATTATATCTGCAAGGCGGACGACGACAGGCGCAAGCGCGGCGACGATGAGATACCGCAGATGTTCAAAGCCGAATTTCTCAAGAACGGAATTTCGGAAAATCAAATCTCGGTCATTCCGAATGAGGAAGACGCGGTTGCGGCAAGCCTCGAGATGGCAAAACCGGGCGATCTTGTAATCATCTTCGGCGACAACAGTGCCCGCTGCTGGAAACAGATCATCTATTTCAATGCGCCCGAGCAGACGGGGTCCGCAGCGTCGATCCCGGTGAGCGCTCAGGTGCCTGCTCCTTTTGAAGAAATGATCGACGGCGATTCAAGTATGGTACGCGACTCGCGCGGTGTTCGACTGGCCCGAGGCGATATCGAAGACGGAGATTGAACAGGGCCGTGAGATGGATCGTATAGAACAGCTTGAGGCCGCACTTGATATCGACTGGGAGCAGGCCGACAATATCCGTGTCGACCCAGTTCGCCGCCTAACCGGTCCGAGCCTGATTTGGAATCGTCCTGGCGCGGTAGTGGATATATTCTTTGAGGATTTTGATCCTGGCATCTTGACGGCTCTGTGGGAGAAACACGCACGCCTTGCGTTGGATGCGCTTGGTTGGGAAGACGAGAATATCGCCCACCGGCGTTTCCGGGGGGGCGTTAGTCTGACGATCTCCGCTCCGCTCGATCAGCTTTACTCTGCTGTCTACGTAGCCCAAACCGCATGGCACTATTGCGCGGCAGAACTCTTGAACGTCGCGCCTTCGCCGTTCGACCGCATGATCAACGATCTGAAAACGGTCATGGCGCAAGAGGCAAATCCGGGCTTGATCACTTTGATTGCTGCGGCTGCTTTGCATGACGTTGATATCCTCTGCGACGATGATGAGGTTTCTCTTGGCCACGGGGCCAGTTCCAAGACATGGTCCGTGGCGGAGGTGCCAACACCGGACAAAGTTGATTGGTCGGACCTGCATGATGTGCCATTTGCGCTCATCACCGGCACAAATGGTAAGACAACGACAACGCGTCTTTGCGCTACGATTGCGCGTGCTGCAGGCAAGGTCGTGGGCTTGACGTCAACCGATCTCGTGCAGGTCGATGACGATGTCCTTGATCGTGGTGACTATTCTGGCCCGGGAGGCGCGCGGATGGTTCTGCGCGACCCACGGGTCCAGATCGCCTGCCTGGAAGTGGCGCGCGGTGGTATCTTGCGTCGCGGGTTGCCAACCCGGCGCGCCCGTGTGGCCGTCGTAACAAACGTCGCCAAGGACCACTTGGGAGAGTATGGCGTGACGTCGCTGCCGGAGCTGGCACAGGTCAAGTTTGTGGTCGCGAGCGCGTTGGCGCCGGATGGTGTTCTGGTCTTAAACGCTGATGATTCCCACGTGGTCGATGCGGCAATCAACGTGACCGCAGCGATCTGGTGGTTTTCACTGCACGCCTCCACGCCCCAGATCGTTCAGGCGCGAGCGCTTGGCAAACCTTGTGCCTATCTCAAGGGCGACGAGCTGATCTTTTTTGATGGCACCGCCGAAGCATGGACCCTCGACGTAAGGGATGTGCCAATCACCTTATCGGGAGCGGCTAGACACAACGTCCACAACGCGCTGGCGGCGATGTGTACTTCAACCGCACTCGGTATACCGGGCGAAGCGATCCGGGTTGGGCTTTCAAGCTTCATTTCTGATCCCAGGAACAACCCAGGCCGCTTAAATGAGTTTTACTACAATGGCGCGCGGGTTTTCGTCGATTTTGCGCACAACCCCCACTCGATTGCGGCGGTGTGTGATGCACTAGCGCTGATCCCGTCAGAACGGCGGTTCGTCTTGCTGAGCCAGCCTGGAGACCGGTCCAATCAGAATATCGACGAAGCGGTGACGGCGGCGCTGCAGTTTCAGCCTGATTTGATCGTCGCCGCAGAAATTGCAGATTATTTACGCGGTCGAACATTGGGTGAAACACCAATTCTCATCGAAACGGCGGCTATCTCCGCCGGGATCAAACCCGAACGCATCCTGCACGCCAGTTCTCCTTCGACCGGAGCAAAGCTGATACTTGACCAAGTGCAACCAGGAGACCTGGTCCTTTTGCTGGTGTTATCGGATCGTGAGGGGGTATTCGAGATTCTGGCAAGTCCATAAGTGAGGCACCCACTCCAATCGGTGCTCTCAGACGAAAGCGAACACGTCTCTGTCAGGACAGTTGCCCTGCCCCTCATGCAGCTCCGAGACCACGCCACTCATTGAGAGCGTCGGTACGGTTCAGTTTAAAATTTGATCGGATGATGTCGGGGCGCGCCTTGAAGTCGCACACGGGCGAATGTTTGGTCATCACACGATGGTGTGAAAGCGGACTGCCCGCCTCAAGCTGGTTTCCTCTGCCAAGGCTTCGTGTGACTTTTCCGATAATTTTGTGACAACCCGTCAACTGAGTTGCTTTTGCCCGACACCGAGAGGAACGATCTTCATGTCGCACACAGCTTCTTTTGCAAGGACTTCAAATCCAAGCCGCGGAAGCACATTTCTCACTGTCTTTACCAGGCGCTGAAGTTGCATTGCCACGGCTTCTTCTTCGATATCGACCTGTTCAGTCCACAACTTGATTTCATTGCATGCACGCAGAGCTTGCTGGATCCTGTGTTGTTGGGTTTCAGCCTCAATCTGGCGGTGTCGAAGAAAGCCCTTTGCACGGGTCACATTTTCATCGGAATACGTATCCGCGAGCTGGCTGGACTGCTGGCTCATTTGTGCAGCGACTTCCATCACGTCGGTTTCGAGCTGGCCCAGGTCGGGGTGATCGCGAAGGAACATCAGACGCTCCCGGACCGCGTCGAATTCTGATGACATCGTAAAGATGCCAGATCGGTCTGCTGCATGACATGCGTGAAATGCTCGTGCGACATCGTCCATACTGATGCGAAAGTCGCGATGGCTTCTTTCAAGTTTCAAGATGCGCGCGTTTGTAGGCGCCATGAAGAGGAGGGAGAATACTGCGGCAGTTACAATCAACTGACTAAACATACCCGCGTTGAGGACTGTCGCATCGCCGACAGTCATGGCGAAAGTAAACCATGGCAAAAAGCCCACGGATGCAGCGATAGAAACGGCAAGGAGACCGAAAGCCAGAGCTGCCAGAACAGCTATCGCGACAGTCTGCATTACGCGTCCGGCGAGGTCAGTGATTGATGAAATTGGCATAGGTTTTCCCTCCAATGTGGTCAAAAATTACGTTGGGGCCCCGACGTCTCCTTATCTGGCTCAAAATCAAGAAAATTCGACCCGGCTGTCCTGAGGACGGAGGCCCGCAGACAAAAGCCTGCGGGCCGTTTTTTTGAGCAGTCGCTTACATCATGCCGCCCATACCACCCATGCCATCCATGTCGGACATGCTGTGGCCACCTGCCTTTGTGGGTTTGTCACCGACCATAGCTTCAGTCGTAACCAGCAAGCCCGCGACGGATGCTGCATATTCAAGTGCGATCCGGACAACCTTGGTCGGATCAATGACACCCGCTTTCAACATATCGACGTATTGCTCGGTTTGCGCATCATACCCAAACGACTTGCTTTTGTTTTCAATGATTTTTCCGACGACAACTGATCCATCGACACCAGCATTTTCAGCGATTTGGCGCAGCGGTGCTTGGATTGCTTTGCGGACAATCTTGATACCAGCAGATTGGTCCTCATTGTCACCTTTAAGCCCGTCCAGCACTTTGCCTGCATGCACCAGCGCGGTGCCACCGCCGGGCACGACGCCCTCTTGTACTGCAGCGCGCGTCGCATTCAGCGCATCATCGACCCTGTCTTTACGCTCTTTCACTTCGATCTCTGTCGCACCGCCGACCTTAATCACTGCAATTCCACCGGCGAGTTTTGCCAGACGTTCTTGCAGCTTTTCCTTGTCATAGTCGGAAGTGGTTTCTTCGATCTGCGCCCGGATTTGAGTAACTCTTGCCGCAATCGCAGCCTTGTCACCCGCCCCGTCAATGACCGTCGTGGCGTCTTTGGTTATCGTGACCTTCTTTGCAACGCCAAGCATATCCAAAGTGACGCTTTCCAGCTTGATACCAAGCTCTTCAGAAATCACTTGTCCGCCGGTGAGGATGGCGAGATCTTGCAGCATCGCCTTACGGCGATCGCCAAAACCAGGGGCTTTGACGCCAGCAACTTTCAAGCCTCCACGGAGCTTGTTGACGACAAGCGTTGCGAGCGCTTCGCCTTCTATATCTTCGGCAACAACCAAAAGCTGTTTGTTCGCCTGTATGACGGCCTCAAGCAATGGAACCATCGGTGCCAATGATGTCAGCTTTTTCTCGTGGAGCAGGATGACGCAATCTTCCATATCGACGGCCATCTTAGCTGGGTCGGTTACGAAATACGGGCTGAGATATCCGCGATCGAACTGCATGCCCTCGACAACCTCAGTCTCGGTCTCAAGGCCTTTGTTCTCTTCGACGGTAATAACGCCTTCGTTGCCGACCTTTGCCATAGCGTCTGCGATTTGTTGGCCAATGGCTGCTTCGCCGTTGGCCGAGATGGTGCCAACTTTTGCGATCTCGTCGGTATCACCTACGGGGCGGGACATCGCCTTGACCTCGGCAACAACTGCCGCGACAGCTTTGTCGATCCCGCGTTTCAGATCCATCGGGTTCATGCCCGCGGCAACCGATTTCATACCTTCTTTGACGATAGCCTGCGCCAAAACTGTAGCAGTTGTCGTGCCGTCTCCGGCCTCATCATTGGTGCGGGATGCGACCTCGCGCACCAGTTGCGCGCCCATGTTCTCGAAGGGGTCCGAAAGTTCGATTTCCTTGGCGACAGTAACGCCGTCCTTGGTGATACGCGGTGCGCCATAAGATTTGTCGAGGATCACATTACGGCCTTTGGGGCCGAGGGTGACTTTGACAGCATTGGCGAGAGTATTGATGCCCTTGAGCATGCGGTCACGGGAGTCCGTGCCGAATTTTACGTCTTTTGCAGACATGTCGGTATTCCTAGTTGAAAACGTGTGAAAGTTGGAGCGAGGTTCAGGCCATAATGCCGAGAATGTCGCTCTCCTTCATGATCATCAGTTCTTCGCCATCGATCTTGATTTCAGATCCGGACCATTTGCCGAACAGAATCTTGTCGCCAGCTTTGACGTCCATGGCGATACGCGCGCCTGCATCGTCTTTTGCGCCTGCACCAACGGAAACGACTTCGCCCTCTTGCGGTTTTTCCTTGGCGTTTTCGGGGATAATTAGACCGCCAGATGTCTTTTCGTCGCCTTCGATACGGCGAACCAAGACTCGGTCATGGAGTGGGGTAAACATCATGGAAATACTCCTTTTCGAGACTTCCGGAAACGGGTGGCGTGCTTAGATATCCATTGGCACTCGCCACACCTGAGTGCCAATTACAAAGCATGTGGCTATCTTATGAGCGCGTAACAATAGGGTCAGTGAAGAAATCTTTCGGGATATGCCGCGCGCCAGTCCTGCCGCTTTAGAGGCGCTAGCGTCGAGTTCGCCAGCGGCTTGGAGCCCGATCCAAACCGGACTAATTGATGGTTCAGGAGTTGGACCTTCTGTGCATCCACTTTTGACGCAACAGGTCGAGTTTTGCGAGCGGTGGCATTCGGGAATTTGTGCTCAAAGCAAAGTCTCGCTGCAATCAGCCCTGTTGAGCGACAACCATCTTGGCCGGTAGCTGTTCCATCCCGGACGATCACATAGACCCTCGCCGCTCTGCGTTTTTCATGGCAAGATCGGTTTTAGGTGACATCCGGGAGGGCGTTTAATGCTGATCCATCTTCATAGCCAGGCGACGA
>Ga0208544_10000960_pt1 | contig 20645 bp, 18 predicted proteins | sample DEB08_DNA_9_FD_184526 | JGI IMG/M metagenome (GOLD analysis project Ga0208544, IMG submission 184526) | Aqueous microbial communities from the Delaware River and Bay under freshwater to marine salinity gradient to study organic matter... | ecosystem: Environmental > Aquatic > Marine > Coastal ... | reverse complement strand
TCGAAGAGCGTTTTACGTTTCTTTTTATCGGGCTGCAGTAAAAACGCATCTATATAAATGAGCTGTTTATGCTTTTCGTCGTAAATGCTGTAACTCACAAAAGGGCCGCCCATAATATCGCCTTCGCTGCGCCAGAGTCCCCGTGTTTTTAGCGCGAAATTATTGGAAATTTCTGTGGGTTCGCTTTGGGGTTTAATAAGATCTTCGGTAACCATATAGCTGTTTTCGCGGGCGCCTGCTACATAGAGTTTAGTGAGGCTATCACGCAGGGGAACAAGATGTTCGCCAATTATAGCGCCTTCTTGCGGAAGCGGACCACGGTAAATAATAATACCCATATCATTCACTTTGGTACGGCGCCAGTAAATTACCAGGTCTTTCTTTTCTACACTAATTTCAAAATCTTTGGGAATGCTAATTTTGATGTGATTTTCGGCTAGAAAATCGGGATAGAGTTTATGGGTAAGAGCGGCAATGCGTTTACTCATGCGTAGCATTTCGCGTTGCTCTATAAGGGCGTCAATTTCTTTATTCTTGGCTAAAATATGCTTACGCAGAAGGGCTTCGGAAGGGGCTTGAAGGTAAAAGACTAATTGATCGCGGGCCCACTTATCGTTTTCACTGGTAAAGATGGTACTATCACCAAGGCTGAGAAGCACTAAATAGCGCGATCTTTTTAGCAAATCGCCGAAATCGCGGCTACCTACTTGTCGAACGGTATACAGGGGTTCGGGTTGCGGTAAGCCGTAGGTCATTGCTGTGAAATGCTTTAAGAAGGCATCTCCCGCAGGGCCATCCCACACTTTATCATCGGCAACAACGAGAATATCTAAAATGCCGCCATTACTGGGAGGCAGCACCTTTTCGCTGCCAAAAATACCTGAGGCTCCCTTGCCTTCTTCCGAATTAGTGCAGGCACTCACAAGAGTAAGACTTACGAAAAGAAGAAAGAAGGATTTTAGAGCGTTCATAGGCGTTTAGCTTTCGCGATAAATTTTGAGGGTCATTCCTGGTTTTAAACGACGGGCATTGTCAATATTGTTCCACGACATGATGTTTTCTGCACTAATGCCAGGATATTTTTGAGCAATGGAGTAAAAAGTCTCCCCATCTTGCACGCGGTAATTTTCGTATTCTCCGTTTTTACTGGACGTAGATGCGGTATTACTACTTTTAGAACTGTTAGAAGCGATAGTTTCAGTGGGTAAGCGACGTGGGTAAATGGTTAGTCTTTGCCCTATATGTATGGTGTTACCGCGTAAACCGTTCCAGCTGCGAATGCTGCTAACACTTACGCCATATTTTTGGGCGATTGTTCCTAAAACTTCTCCGCGGCGCACCTTGTGGCGGATACGATCGTTCATGGGAACTTCTTCGGGCACTTCCGCCTGCGTTTCTTCGAAATGTAGGGCCGCTATTTTGTAAATCGAATCTTCGTTACTTACAAAAAGACCAATTTTATCGTGCGGTAAAACTAAGGCATAGGCGCCTCCTTCTTTTTTCGGAATAAGCTTGTGACGGTAGGCAGGATTGAGGAATTCCAACTCTTCTTCACTAATGTCGATTAATTTAGTAATCTGCTTGAAGCTAAGACGTTCTTTAATATTTACCGTGTCGGTACTAAAAAAAGAAGGCTTTAATTGAGTAGGGAAGATGAGGTGCTCCTCATGGTAATTCATAATGTAATTTACAGCAATAAAGGCGGGAACGTAGCTTGCCGTTTCACGGGGAAGGTAAGGGCGAATGGCCCAGTAATCTTTTTGGCCACCACTGCGACGAATGGCTTTATTTACATTTCCTGGTCCTGAATTATAGGCCGCTAATGCTAAATTCCAATCACCAAAAATGCGATACAGGTGGGTGAGATATTGGCAAGCTGCTTCGGTCGATTTAATGGGATCATTGCGCTCGTCGATATAGCTATTAACGTTTAAGCCATTCATTTTTCCAGTGGCGTACATAAACTGCCATAAGCCGGTAGCACCCACGCGTGAACGCGCCATTGGGTTAAGTGCCGATTCTACTACGGCTAAATATTTCAGCTCAAGCGGCATATCATATTTATCCAGTGCTTGCTCGAAAAGAGGGAAGTAATACTGGGCTAAACCAAGCATTTTACTAACCTGCTCGCGACGACGAATGGAGTACAGTTCGATATACGATTTTACGGTGGAGTTATAGCCTAAAGCCATGGGGCTAAGTTCGTTCAGGGCTTCTAGGCGAGCGGCATAAATACTATCGCTAAAGCGAGGAGCCTCGGCATTATTAGTATTCCAAAGCATAATGCTATCGGAATCGTTAAGGCGAACGCTATTTAGATCTTCAAAAAAGCTAAGACTCAGTAGGCTGTCTAGACGGGCCGCAAAGGGGTCGTCTTCCAACTGAATTGCATCTAAAGCAACAAGCTTGGGCTTGACAATACTGTCGGTTTCCCCTTTCTTAGGATTTCCCCCCAATAGCAAAGCTGGGAGGAAAAATACCTGAGTAGAGAGTAAAATTATTTTTTTCTTCATGAGGCTTAGAGCTAAGAAGGGAATTTACAGAATATTAAAGAGCCCCTCAATGAGGGTTTAACGAAAGGACTAACCTTTAATTGTTAACTAATGTTTGCGCAAATTGCAGCAAATCAGCTTCTTCGTACTTGGCTGCCGTAAACTGCATGCCTAAGGGTAGGCCGTTTTTATGTTGGGCTAGCGGCAAAGAAATAGAAGGGCAACCCGTAATATTTGCGTGTACCGTAAAGATATCTTCTAAATACATTTGGGTGGGATCACTTTCCACTTGGTTAATGGGGAAGGCGGTGTGCGGTGTAGTTGGCGAAAAGATAAAATCGTAATCGGCGAATATTTCATTGGTTTTATCCGTTACCAAACGGCGAGCTTTTTGTGCTTTGCCATAATAGGCTTCATAGTAGCCACTGCTTAATACGAAGGTTCCTAAAAGGATACGACGTTTTACTTCGGGGCCAAATCCTTCGGTACGGGAAAGTTTATAGGTGCTTTCTAAGTCGTGAGCATTAGGACTGCGGTAGCCAAAATGGATTCCGTCGTAGCGCGCTAAGTTACTGCTTGCTTCGGCGGTGCTTAAAATATAATAAGTAGGTACAAGATACTCGAGAAGCGGAAAGTCGATAGCTTCCACCGTATGTCCGGCTGCTCGTAGTTTATCGATAAAGGCCTCTGCTTGAGCGCGTACTTCGGGGTCGAGGCTCGCATTTTCTAGCGCATCTTTAAAATAGGCAATCTTGCGTGTTTGTTTTTCCCCATCTAGGGAAACCGGGATTACCTCGCGTTGGCTGCAGGTATTATCGTATTGATCGGCACCCGCCATTACTTCGTAAAGCAGGGCGGTGTCTTCAATTGAATTTGCGAAAGGACCAATTTGGTCGAAACTAGAGGCAAAGGCAATTAATCCGTGACGCGAAATTCGTCCGTAACTGGGTTTAAAACCATAAATGCCAGTAAAGCTGGCGGGTTGACGAATAGAACCGCCGGTATCGCTACCGAGGCTGGCCATGCATAAACCAGCGGCTACTGCAGCGGCGCTTCCACCCGAAGAACCGCCGGGAACAAGGTTTTTATCGAGAGGGTTTTTTACAGGGCCGTAATGACTAAAACGGTTGGAAGAACCCATCGCAAATTCGTCGCAGTTGAGGCGACCAATAATAATCGCATCTTCTTCTAAAAGCCTTTCTACGGCAGTGGCCGAATACAGGGAGGTGAAACCTGAAAGTATTTTACTGGCGGCGCTTAGGCCATGATCTTGGTAGGCGATATTGTCTTTTACGCCAATTACCATTCCCGCTAATTTACCCGCGGTGCCATGTTTTATTTTGGCATCAATTACCGTGGCTCTGCTGCGAGCATCGTGGGAGTATACTTCCACGAAGGCATTAAGGTCTTTATTATCCTCAATTTTTTGTAGGTAATGCTCTACGAGTTGGGTGCAACTAGTTTTACCATTACTTAAATCGCTTTGTAGAGCCTGAAGGTTAGAATAGTCCGCCAAGGTATTGTACTTAAATTTTTAGGCTTTACCGCCTTTATCTGAATCTTTGTTGTCTTTGTCGTCTTCTTTTACAGCATCTTTAAATTCTTTGATGCCGCCACCTAAGCCGCGCATTAGCTCAGGAATTTTACGACCTCCAAATAATAAGAGGACAAGCGCTACTACAAGAATAATTTGCCAAGGACCAATAGCTCCTAACATGACAGATAATAGAGTCATAATTATTTATGAATGAAATTTGGGGACAAAGTTACTAAAAGAATAGGCTCGGCTGGGTTAAAGGCAGCACTCATATTTCACAGACTTTTAGGGCTGGGGATAAGAGCTGGTTTTGGGCATAATTATAAGATTTGGCACATAAAATATTCTGAGCTTTTGAAACCGATAGTAAGATCGGTTTGAGTAATGGTTATAGACCTGCCATAAATCGGTGCAAAAAGAAGTTTTGCTGAGCGTAAAATTTACTCGCACAAAGATAACGAGGGTAAAATTATTGTAAATTTACCCTCGTTTAAGTAACAAGCGTAAAATTTACTCTCGAAATAATGACTTTTGATAAAACCAAACCTTACAACGATTTACCGCCGCTTCCGCCGAAGTTCGATTGCGAAACCAAGGCGATTTTACTGAAGACTATTGCTGCCAGTAGGGCATTAGCGCAGTTAAATGGTGCCATTCGCAACCTTCCCAATCCTAGTTTATTTTTAGACAGCTTACATCTTCAGGAAGCAAAAGCTAGTTCGGAGATTGAGAACATAATAACCACGAACGATGATTTATACCAAGCACTAGTATCCGATAAAAAGCATAAAGATCCCGCTGCTAAGGTGGTGATAAGTTATAAAGAAGCCATTTGGCTTGGAGTGAAGCGCTTGGAAGAAAGGCCTTTTATTACTACTAATTTATGTATTGAATTGGTGCAATGCATCAAGCAAAATTCGGCGGGAATTCGAACTTCGAGCGGCACAAAATTAGCAAACCCTAAAGGCGAGGTTATTTATACGCCTCCAGCGGGAGAAAATAGTATTCGCGAAAAGTTAGCAGACTTTGAAAAGTTTGTGAATCAGAATGATCAACTCGATCCTTTAATTAAAATGGCTGTCGCGCATTATCAATTTGAAGCGATTCATCCCTTTTTTGACGGCAATGGTAGAACGGGTAGAATTCTGTTATTACTGCAATTGAAAATGGAAAAGCTACTGGATATTCCCGCTTTATTTTTAAGTGAATACATTATTGAAAACAAAGAGGCCTACTATACCCATCTACGGGAAGTGACGGAAAAGCAAAACTGGGAGGCTTTCATTTTATATATGCTCGACATGGTAGAGCAAACTGCTATTAAAGGTTTGGCAAGCTTAGAGGCTATTATTAGTCTAATGGATAATACGGGGCAAAAAATTAAAGAACAGTTACCAAAAGAGTATTCAAAGGAATTAGTGGAAGTTATTTTTAGGCTGCCCTATACAAAAAGGCAACATCTTATTGATATTGGCTTAGGAACGCCCAAAACAGTGGGTAATTATTTAATGGCGCTGGAGGAAAAAGGTTTTTTGAAATCGCTAAAAGTGGGGAAGGAGAAGCTTTATGTAAATCATGCTTTAATGGCGCTGTTGGAGAAAAAGAATTTCTAGCTCTTAAGCTAATTTAACAGTGAAGGCAGGTAAGGCAAGCTTCTATCTTTTTATCCTCACATTAGGTTTTGATTAGAAAAAAGATTAAAACGGACCAAATATGTGATCATAGATTCATGTTCCTAAGGAATCTACTAATTCCTTTCCCACCCAGTCCTCTCCAAAGCTTTAGCAATATTTGCTTCCGCTTTCCCCTGCAAATTGGTATCTTCCCCGCCACATTGCGCTTATGGAAACACTGATTAAATTAAAGCAAATCACCCGCGATTTCGCCCTTGGAAGTCAAACCGTTAAGGTGCTAAAAGGTATAGACCTAAGCATCAATAAAAACGAATATGTGGCCCTAATGGGGCCTTCCGGAAGTGGGAAATCTACCTTAATGAACTTGCTTGGCTGCCTCGACACTCCTACTGGTGGCGAATATTGGTTAAACGGCAAGGACGTTAGTAAAATGAGCGACAATGAACTAGCCGAGGTACGCAACACCGAGATAGGTTTTGTTTTCCAAACCTTTAATCTCCTGCCGCGCAGTACCGCCCTAGAAAATGTAAGTCTTCCCATGGTTTACGCTGGAAAAAGCAATAGCGAAAGAGTAAGCCGCGCCACCGACGTTTTGGACCAAGTGGGCCTTTCCGACCGGATGGATCACCGCCCTAATCAACTTTCGGGGGGGCAAAGACAAAGGGTAGCGGTGGCTCGCGCCCTGGTAAATAAACCTTCGATTATCCTCGCGGATGAGCCTACTGGTAATCTCGACTCGAAAACCTCGGTGGAAATAATGAACCTCTTTAAAGACATTCACGCCTTAGGGAACACGGTTATTTTGGTAACACACGAAGAAGAAATTGCGCAGTACGCCAAACGCATTATTCGCTTACGCGATGGAATTATAGAATCAGACGAATTAAATTAAGATATGGATTTAAACCTCAGTGGTAAAAATGCCCTTGTATGCGGAGCCAGCGATGGCATCGGTAAAGCCGCCGCTTTAGAATTAGCCCGCATGGGCGCCAACGTTACTCTTTTAGCCCGCAACCCCGAAAAATTGCAAAGCGTTCTCGCCGAGCTATCTACCCCGAGTGGCCAAACACACCAATTTTTAAGCGCCGATTTTAACGATCTTATTTCTCTGGAAGCAGTTATTACCGCGGCTTTAGAAAAAGGTCAGACTTATAATATTCTTATTAATAATACCGGTGGCCCGCCTGCTGGTCCTGCTCATACCGCCGATCTCGAAGCTTTTATCACCGCTTTTCGTCAGCATTTGTTGGCCAACCAGCTTATCACGAAATTGCTTTTGCCGAAAATGCGCGCCTCCAATTATGGTCGCATTATCAATGTAATTTCTACTTCCGTGAAAGCGCCTTTGCCCAATTTGGGCGTAAGCAATACCATTCGCGGCGCCGTGGCCAACTGGTCTAAAACGCTTTCGCGTGAATTGGGTCCCGATGGCATTACCGTAAATAATGTTTTGCCAGGTGCCACGGAGACCGGTCGCTTAACGGGTATCATCTCTAATAAGGCCAATAAAACCGGCGCTAAAGAAGATGAGGTAGCGCAACAAATGACGGCTGAAATTCCCTTGGGACGTTTTGCCGCTCCCGAGGAAGTGGCCAATGCCATTGCCTTTTTAGCCTCACCAGCTGCCGCTTATATTAGTGGTATTAACCTTCCGGTAGATGGGGGAAGAACACCAAATCTCTAAGCATGGAAATTATTGCAAACTATATAAACGGGGCCTTGGTAGCGCCGCAAGGGGGCGAGTATATCGATAATTACGAGCCCGCCACCGGTAAAGTGTATGGTAAAATTCCTCGCTCGCAGGCAGATGACGTCGCCGCAGCAGTACAGGCTGCCGAAGCCGCATTTCCGTCTTGGTCGGCTTTAAGTATGCAAGAGCGATCGCGTTATTTGCTTAAAATTTCGGAGGCGATCGACGCCAAGTTAGGCCATCTAGCGCAAGCGGAAAGCCGCGATAATGGCAAGCCCATAAAATTGGCCGAAGCGGTAGATATTCCCCGCGCTCGCGATAACTTCGCTTTTTTCGCGACCGCCATTTTGCATCAAGAAGACGAGTTTCACAATATGGGTGAAAAGGGTTTTAATTACACCTTAAGGCAGCCCATTGGCACGGTAGCCTGCATCTCACCTTGGAATTTACCGCTCTATTTATTTACCTGGAAAATCGCACCCGCCCTAGCTTCTGGAAACTGCGTGGTAGCCAAACCTTCGGAGGTAACACCCTTTACCGCCTTTTTGCTTTCGCAGATTTGCATAGAAGTAGGCTTACCCGCTGGGGTTTTAAATATTGTACATGGTTTAGGGGCCGAAACGGGACAAGCCATGGTGGAGCATCCTAAAGTAAAAGCGATTTCTTTTACCGGAGGAACTGCTACGGGAGCGCGCATTGCTAGCATTGCCGCCCCAAAATTTAAAAAATTATCGCTCGAGTTGGGTGGGAAAAACCCCAATATAATTTTCGCCGACTGCGATTTAGAGCGTGCTATTAATATCAGTGCGCGTGCTGCTTTTGCTAATCAGGGACAAATTTGTCTTTGCGGTAGTCGCATCTTTATCGAGCGTTCTATTTACGAAGACTTTAAAAAAGGATTTTTACAACGCGTAGCAGGCTTAAAGGTAGGTCCGCCCCAAGAAGCCGATTCGCGCATGGGTGCTTTGGTTTCTAAAGAACATTTGGAAAAAGTATTCTCCTACATTCAGTTAGCGCAAGAAGAAGGCGGTAAAATTTTAGCGGGCGGCAATAAGGTAAATTTACCCGCCCCTTACGATCAGGGCTATTATTTAGAGCCCACCGTTATTGAGGGTTTGGCATTCAATTGCCGTACCAATCAGGAAGAAATATTTGGACCAGTAGTGACTCTTACGCCCTTCGATAGTGAAGAGGAAGTTTTAATGATGGCCAATAGCACAGAATATGGATTGGCTTGCACCATTTTTACAGAAAATCTCAACAAGGCCCACCGCGTGGCCAAGGAAATTCACAGTGGCATTGTGTGGATCAACGATTGGTTAGTGCGCGATTTGCGCACTCCTTTTGGGGGAATGAAAAATAGTGGCGTAGGCCGCGAAGGTGGTTTTGAAGCCTTGAAGTTTTTTACGGAAGCGAAAAATGTTTGCGTGAATTATTGAAAAAGAGGATTAAGACCGCTGCGCCAGGAGACTGGGGCTTGTTTAAAGAAATGAAATCCGCTTACAATTGCAGAAATAGTCTATCATTAAATAGCTAATCCGGCAGCAATTAGGTTCTGACGTAATTATCTCTCTCACGACTAAAAGGCGGATAGTGTAAATATGGAATATCGTGCGGGCTTAAAAAGGCGCGTGTATTATTTGTGAGCTTTTCCTGTAAAGTAGAATTCACTTTACGTTAAAGTCATGTGAAAATTAGCGTGAAGACCTAGCTCTATTTCCTATCTGCCAGCCCTAGCTTAAACAAAATCAATACTTTAATTAAGAAGCGTGTTCTTTTCAATTTGGGTGCTAATCTCTAAAAAGGCTTATAGGTTCTTGCAATTTTTACCTTTGCATTAAATAAAACCAACAATGCAATTAAGACCAGTTGATGTAGTAGAGCATATTGATCCTGAGGATTTTTATCAGCGCTACGTTAAAACTCTTACCCCAGTTAAGCTAACAAACTATGCTAAAGACTGGCCTGCATTACAAAAGTGGACCTATTCTCATTTAAAGGAAATCGCCGGAAAGCATAAGGTAAAATTACACGGTGCTTGGCAAGATCATGAGCCAACGCAAATAGAAATGCCTGCGGTTAAGGAAGTTGCCTTTTCCGAGTATTTGGATATCCTAGAAAAGGACACTCCTTCCGATTTGCGAATTTTCTTATTCAACCTTTTTAAATTAGAGCCATCCTTATTGGAGGATTTTACTTTTCCACCTATTATGGAGGGTTATTTAGAAGATTACCCTTATCTGTTTTTTGGCGCCGCGGGTAGCGATGTGCGCTTACATTACGACATAGATTTGTCGAACGTTTTTATAACGCAGTTTGGTGGCACGAAGCGCATCACCCTCTTTGATCAAAGTCAAACAAAATACCTCTATAAATTACCTTTTACTACCCATAGCGCGGCCGACATACGTGCCGCCGATTATGAAAAGTACCCCGCCTTAAAATTGGCGGAAGGTTGGCAGACCGAACTCAAACCGGGTGAGACTCTTTTTATGCCGGCGGGAATTTGGCATTATATCGAATATTTAGGCGGAAGTTTTTCATTAAGTCTACGGACCCTAAACCCAACCCGTTTAGGAAAAATTCATGGGGCCTACAATGTATTTGTAATTCGCAAGCTGGATGAATATCTGCATAAGTTTTACAAAAACAGTTGGGGCGATTATAAGCTGCGTAAAGCCATTGAGCATGCCAATGAAATTGTTGATGAGCAGTTAGCCAATCGAAATTCGATAAAATAGTTTTTCCCGTTTTAAGCCGTGTTTTTAACCGCCAATAGGGCAAAAATTTTACCTTAGAGAAAAATATACTCTTGCGTAGAATTCCCGAAATCCAAAATTATTGCAATCGTTGGTGTCAGCGTTGTCCCCTGGCACACCGTTGTGGGGTCTATCAGGTTATAAATTCCGATTCAGAGGATATTTCGGTCTTGGCCGAAGGCACAGAATCCAGCGAAGTAGAAAGTGAAAACCCTTTTGCTGATTTAAATCTCGATTCTAATGAAGCGTTGCAAAAGGTTAAAAAGGAGCGAGAGAAAATGGCTCTGCTAAATTTACAGAAGCATGCATTAATGCGGAGCTTCCACCAATGGGATGAATACTATCAGAAACTGCTGCTTTATCTAGAGACTAGTTTATTAAAAGAGTATTTAACTAAACCCATCTTGCGTAAGCAAAAAGAGCAGGAAATTGATAATGCCTTTAGTGCCTTAGATCGTTACAAAGATTTTATCGGACCGAAATTAAGTCGTGCCCTAGGAGGAAAACACGACTTTGTACAAGGCTTGGAGTTGCTTCAGTCGGATTGGAATGGAACGGCAAAAATTGCCCTGCTAGTATTAAATGATATCTGTTTGGCCACCGAAAAACTCTTGCAATATATGGGCGATTCAGAGCAAATGCTTATTCGCTTTTGGCAGCTTTCGCAGAATTTAAGAGACGAAATGCGTCACGAATTCCCTTATGCCCAAAGTTTTATTCGTCCTGGTTTCGATACGCTGGGTTTACAGCATAATTTGGGTTTAGAATGAAGAAGCTGGGTCGCTTATTTTTATATTTTCTCTTAGCACCGAGCTTTCTCTGGGCCCAAAATTACTTTCCGCCCAACACGGGTTTTTGGGATACCATTTCCCCGCAGCAAATGGGCTGGTGTGCCACAGAATTGAGTGGCCTCGATAGTTTATTGATTGCCACCAATACTAAGTCATTTATAATTTTAAAGGGAGGGAAAATCGCCTACGAAAGGTATTATAATGGCTTTGGGCCAGATTCGATTTGGTATTGGGCTTCTGCCGGAAAAACGCTAACAGCCAGTTTAATTGGAATCGCTCAAGATGAGGGCTTGTTGGATATAAGCGATAAAAGTTCCGATTATTTAGGTCGTCCGTGGACCTCCTTGCCTTTAAATAAAGAGGACTTAATTAGCATTGAAAACCAATTAAGTATGACAACGGGCTTGGACTACCAAGTGCCCAATCAAGATTGTACCGCCGATTCTTGTTTACTCTACCGAGCGGATGCTGGCACCCAATGGTATTATCATAATGCCCCGTATTTACTTTTGCAGGATGTGATTGAGGCGGCATCTGGCAGCAGCCTAAACCAATATACAGCGCAAAAATATTTTGGCAGTATCGGTCTTCGAGGTTTGTGGGTTGCTAACACTTATTTCAGTAATGTGCGGGCAATGGCGCGTTTTGGTTTATTAATGCTGAATGATTTTAACTGGGCGGGGCAAAGCTTAATCGCCGATACGGTTTTCATAAAGCAAATGAAAGAAAGCAGTCAAACACTTAATCCCGCCTATGGTTATCTAACCTGGCTAAATGGCAAAAGCACTTACATTCAACCGGGGTTTAGCTTTACTTTTCCGGGTGCAATAATTTCCTTGGCGCCAGCAGATTTATACATGGCAGCGGGAAAAAATGACCAGCGCATTTATATGGTTCCCAGTCTTGATTTGGTGGTAATTAGGCAAGGCGAAGCGGCTGATTCCTCTTTATTAGCCTTGTCGGGTTTTGACAATGACCTATGGCAGATGATTATGAAAGTTTTATGTCAGACGGTAAGTTTGGAAACTAACCCGGCCGAGGAATATGCGCTATACCCCAATCCAAGTGAGGGCGTATTATTTTTAGAAGGTCCTTGGTCGCAAGATTTAATTTTACGCGATATCGCCGGAAGAAAGCATCTTCTTAAACTTGAAAGCGGGGTGGTAAACATTTCGCATCTACCGCAAGGTATATACTGGTTAATGGATAGGGAAAATGGCAGGACGGAGAAAGTGCTTTTGAATTAAATCCTTTCTTTAAATATGTATCGTTTCAGCCACGGTATCATAGCTCATTTCTTTGCGGATGAAAACGCCTTCTTTTTCATCGAAAATGCGACAGCTATCAATGGGGTTCATGTATAGGTGAAGTGTCATGCCACGGCGCGCACTACGGTTGTGCAAACTGTGAAAACCCATATTGTCGTGCATGTAAGAAATTTCATCGGGCTTCATCGATTCACGACTTGTTTCGATTAATTCCGTTTCACTGTTGTCTTTTAATACGAAGCGGATTTCTTCGAAAGAGCCTTGGAGATTGTAAACCCAGCACTCTTCGCCGTTGTGGCAGTGGATGGGAGTATCCTGTTTAGCATCCCAACAGAGAAGAAGTAATTCGTAATGTTCGTTGCGGCTGAGGCAGTTACGGGTATAACAGTCTTTGCTCCAAGAGGCATATGCGCTAAAGTCGGCGGCTGCGAGTTTTAGCCGCTCACTGATTTTTGTAAAATCACTTGCTTGCGAATTTTCCAGTACCTCAATAAGCTGCCTTACGCTGTCTATGTCTCCTTCCATGGTTAAAAATGAGCCTCTCAGTTTTGATGAAAAACAGTAAAAATTGAGAGGAAATTGTAGAAATTTCTTCAAAACTAAAAGAATTTGAATGAAAATCCTCGTTTTTTCGCTAATTTTTAAAAGGCTATATTTGCCTTTCTTGCAAAGAAATACCCAAAAAATTATGAATAATGATCTCGATCTTTTTCGGTCGATAGCGGAGGAATTATTTGAAGCAGAGAAGCTTGAGCCGGTACTGAAACCGATGGAGCCCTTAGCTTTATTTTCAAAATTAGACATCAGTTTAAATCAAGAGGGAGTAGACGAAGAGACCTTTGCCAAGCTTTTACGCGATTTAGTTTTAAGCACTCCCCGTACGGCCAGTCGTAAGTTTTTTAACCAACTTTTTGGGGGCCGCAATAGCAAATCAACTTTAGGTGAATTACTGGCCGTTTTGCTGAATAATAGCATGTACACCTATAAAGTAGGTGGGCCTATGATTGGGGTAGAGAAGGAATTAATTCACCGTTCCAATGAACTTTTAAATTACCCCGCTGAGGCAGATGGAACTTTAGCGCCTGGTGGTTCGATGACCAATTTAATGGCCATGCTAATGGCGCGTGATAAAGCGCAAGAGTCGGCGCGTACGGAAGGAATGCAAGGGCAATTGTGTTTGTATACTTCGGCCGAATCGCATTATTCGGTTCCCAAAAATGCAGCTTTTATTGGGGTTGGTCGCAAGCAAATACGCTATGTAAAAGCCGATGCCCAAGGCAGAATGGATCCTGTGGATCTTAGGTTTCAAATTAAGAATGACATAAAAGAGGGCAATCAACCCTTTTTAATTATTGGTACTGCCGGAACTACGGTTATGGGGGCCTTTGATCCTTTTGAAGACCTTGCCGTGATTGCCAAAGAATTTAATTTGTGGTTTCATATCGATGGCGCCTACTGCGGCAGCGCTATTTTTAGCGAACGCTATAATCATCTTTTACAAGGTGCCGCGGCGTCGGACAGCTTCAGTTATAATGCCCACAAAATGTTGGGAACGCCTTTGTCTTGCTCGCTTATTTTAGTGAAAGACAAGCGCTATCTCTACGAGAGTTTTGCCAATGATGCCGATTATTTATACCAAACCGATGGCGATGATTATAATTTAGGAAAGACTTCTTTGCAATGCGGTCGCCGCAATGACGCTTTGAAGTTTTGGACTTTATGGAAATCGGTAGGCACCAAAGGCTTAGGTGAAATTGTAGATTGGCAGTTCGATTTAGCCAATCACGCTTTAAAATACGTGCAAGAAAATCCGGATTATACGGTTTATAGTTACCCCAACTCTATTGGCGTTTGTTTCAATTATAAAGATATTCCCGCCGATATTCTTTGCAATCAGCTCTACCAAAGTGGCGAGTTGATGATTGGCTACGGTCAGTTCGATGGTGATGAATTCATTCGACTGGTTACCGTTAATGCGGGCAATACCTTTGCGGATATCGATGTGTTTTTTCAAGAACTAGAGCAATTTGCGGAGGCCAATCTCGTAAACTCGTAAAAAATGTTAACCAACCTAATTGTTTTGGGAATTTACTTTGCCATCCTTTTTGGGATTGGCATTGTAGCTTCTAAACGTGTAAATAGTTTAGACGATTATTATGTTGGAGGTAAAAAATTAGGCTATTGGTTGGTAGCCTTTTCTGCACGCGCCACGGGCGAGTCGGGTTGGTTGTTAATTGGCCTTACGGCGATGGGTGCTTTAGCGGGTTTTTCGGCCTACTGGGTAGTAGTTGGAGAAGTGGTAGGGGTGGCGGTATCCTGGTTTTTTATGGCTAAGCGCTTTAAAACACTCACTGATAAATACGATTCTATTACCGTTCCCGATTTTTTAGAAAGTCACTTTAAAACTAAAACCCATACCTTAAGAATTGTAGCGGCTTTATGCTTGTCCATTTTTGTGATCATCTACGTAAGTGCGCAAATTGATATTACGGGCAAAGCCTTTGAAACCTTTTTAGGGGTAAATTATTATACTGGCGCCATTGCGGGTTTTCTAATTGTGGTGGCCTATATTTTTGTAGGCGGATTTGTAGCGGTGGTTTGGTCTGATGTATTTCAGGGCGTTCTGATGTTTTTGGGTCTTTTGGCTTTACCACTGGTAGCCTATTTTGCCATCGATCATTCGGGTAATATTTATGGGACATTAGAATCACTAGACCCTAATTTGGTAAACATTTGGGGCGCCTTTGATGACCCTTGGATGCAGGCAGCGAGTATGTTGGGATTTGCCTTTATTGGTCTGGGCTTTTTAGGATCGCCGCAGGTTTACGTGCGCTTTATCTCCGTTAAAAACACCAAAGAAATTGACAAGGGCAAATGGGTTGCTATTGTTTTCACCTTTATTACCGACGCAGCCGCCGTTAGCATTGGCATTTTGGCACGTTATCTTTTTACCGAAATAGGGCAAGATCCAGAAAGTGTTTTAGGTTTGGCGGGTGAAGACAGTTTAATGGTTTTATTAAAAGCAACCTTCCCCGTTTTTATTGTGGCAATTTATATTGCCATTATTTTAAGCGCGATCATGTCTACCATCGATTCTTTATTAGTGGTGGCGTCAAGTGCTATTACGCGCGATTTGTATCAAAAAGTATTGCATCCCGAAATTGGCAATAAAGATCTCAGTAAAATGTCGGCTCGAGTTACCGTGATTATGGCTTTATTGGCCTTAGCCTTGGCTATGGCGGTAGCTATTTTTGTGCCGGGCAGAACTGTTTTTTGGTTTACCATTTTCGGCTGGTCGGGCATTGCCGCTACTTTTTGCCCGATGATTATTTATTCTCTTTTTTGGAATGCCTTCAATCAAAGGGGCGCTTTAGCCTGCATGCTGAGCGGCTTTATGGCAGTACCATTCTTTAAATTTTACGTGCAAAAACTGGAGGGCATCGGTCCTTATTTTGAACAACTCGATGTAATGGGACCCGCCTTTGCGGTTTCGTTTGTTTTTGGATTTCTATTCACCCGTTTTAGTCCTAAAACAGCGCAGAAAGCAGCGGCTTGATACTTTTAAAAGCTGTTTTGCAATTAGTTGGGGATGCTGTATTCCCCAGGCGAGATATACTGACGGCTATTCCCGGTAAGATCGAAGGCTTTCGCTAAAACCTTATAGCTACTGCCGCCAGGGTAGTTTGGACTACCCGTAAAGTAGGCGATTCCTTGACGTTGCTTTTCGCCGTTTAGCTTAATCCCTTGCGCCACAATAGTGTCGCCTAGTAGATTGCCATTTTGGCTTTTCATAAAATAAATATAGAGGCTATCCAATCCTTGATCATCGCTTAAATCGTAGGCAATTGACATAGCAGACTGAGGGTCTCTAGTTAAAATGCCTTGGTGGGCAATGGTATTAATTGTGGGTGCAGAGTTATCCTGGTTAAGAAAATAAAAAGTTTGCTCAACAAAGGTTTCATTGCCGTCCTCGTCGAAACATTTTACGATAATATAATTTTCACCAACAGGGTTAATGGTAGGAGCAATATCTGCATCAAATTGTAAATCGTCATTCATGCCACTTAAACCTCTTAAAGAATAGTGATACACCAAATTTCCTAGATCAGCATTACCAATGCTAATTTCGGTAGAAACCAAACCGCTGTTATCGTTAAAAAGAATTTCTACGGGAACCTTATTATTACTTAAGCTCAAAGTATCTGCTGGGCTAAGAATAGTTACGGTAGGGGCGGTGCTGCGTTCCTCATCGCCACTGCTTCCACAAGAGTAAAGGCTAAGGCTTAATGCCAATAATAATCCCTTTAGGGCAAAAGAGGTATAAAAAAGTTTCATAAAAATATAGCTTATTTTGGTATGTAATATAATGCTTTTAGGGGCGCATCTTGGCGCAGACCTACCTAAGCGAAATGCGTATGATAAAAAGAGAAAACCCCGCTAAGAAACATTTGTGCGGCCAAAGATCCTACTACCAAACCCATAATGCGGTTGAAAACCTTTAGGCCATTATCGCCCAAAGTTTTCTTGATAAAAGGCATTCTTTGCAAAATGAGCAGAGCGGCGATAGAACAAACCACTATCGCGAGTACGCCACTAAGGTAATCTTGCCAAGTTTCCGCGGCAATGCTCAGGTTAATTAAAGTAGTAGCTAAACCAGCGCCCACCATAACCGGAATGGCTAGAGGAACCACGCTGATATCCTCGCGTTCTAAAGCCGCTTGCTGATCTTTCATATTGTGGTTTACTTTTTTGCCATGACCTTGCACCATGTTTAAACCCATAATAAAGAGAATAGTACCCCCAAATATGCGCAAGCCGTCGGGGGAAATGCCAAAGAACTGAAAAATGTAAGTCCCTAATAGAAATGTAATTAACATGGCAACGAAGGAGGCGCGTGTGGTTTTTTTAGCAGTATGCCTTACTTCTTCCTTGCTGGCGTTCTCATCCAATAAACCTAGCATAATTACCCCTACCGAAAGCGGGTTCATAATGGTGAAAATGGAAACGCTGTTACCCAGTATGTCTTTGAGAAGTTCTACTACCATGCAATAATTTTTCGCGGCAAAGGTTGTTATTTTTGCTGGAAAAGAGAGCTATTTTTTCGGGCGGGTAGTATCAACCTTAATAATTTTTAGATTTGAAGGATTAATTCTTCCTTCAGTATGTTTCCTAACTTAATTCAGGCGGCCATTCCCTTTTTCGTTTTCTTCGTGCTGCTCGAAATTGTACTCACTGCTTGGCGGCGCATTCCAAGCTATGAAACCAAAGACGCTTTAAGTAGCATTGCCATGGGTTTGGGAAATGTGGGCGTGGGAATTTTGAGCAAGGGACTTATTTTTGGCATCTATCTACTGGTGTACCAGTTTAGAATATTCGAGTTAGATTACGTTTGGTGGATGTGGCTCTTGCTTTTCTTCGCCGACGATTTTACCTATTATTGGTACCACCGCAGCGCGCATACCATCCGTTATTTTTGGGCTAGCCACGTGGTACATCACAGTTCTAAAAATTACAATTTGGCCACTGCTTTGCGGCAAACTTGGACGGGAGGAATTACCGGTAGCTTTGCTTTTTACCTTTGGCTACCGCTGCTCGGCTTTCCGCCTTTGCCCCTCGTTCTTATGCAAAGCATTAGCCTATTGTATCAGTTTTGGATTCATACCGAGCTGATTAATCGCCTGCCGAAATGGTTCGAGTTTATATTTAATACACCCTCGCATCACCGCGTGCATCACTCTAGCGATGTGAAATATCTTGACGCCAATCACGCTGGGATTTTAATAATTTGGGATCGCATGTTTGGCACTTTTATTCCCGAAGAAGAACATCCCAACTACGGCCTCACTATAAATATTGAAACCTTTAATCCTTTGCGAATCGCAACCCACGAATGGTGGCAGATTTTTTTGGACATCCGCAAGTACCCGCGCTATTTTTGGCAATACCTCTTTGGTCCTCCCGGTTGGAGCCACGACGGCAGTCGAAAAACCACCGCTCAGTTACGCGCCGAAAAAAATAGTATCGTTTGAGACTTTTACTAAGCCTATTTTATCTTCTAGCCCGTAGCCGTTTCCTTTCGCTCACGGCAGATGCGGCGTATGCTTCACCGCGCGTTATTTAAAGCTCTAACAACTTGCTTTAAATTACCTTATTTCCATTTGAATTTCATAGCCAGACACTTTAATGGTATAAAAGTCTGCACCAAGTTTAGGGCTGCTTAAACTAGCATTGGTGTTCGTTCCTTTTTGGGTGTAATTGCCTTTGAGGCCTTCGGGGTAGCTAAGTTTTCCGTATTGCATTGAGGCATGGAGTTTATAAGGGCGGCTGTTTAGGACCATTGAGATATTGAGGTATTTGCCAGTTATGTCAATCTTCCCCGTTTTACCCAGCACTAGCGCGGTATTCACCTTACATTCGTAGCCGCTTAGTATGAAATTTCCCTTTAAAGCGCCGAGGGTAAATTGGGAGTATTTACTATCGGCGGCGTAAATATTTTTAGCAATTTGCAAAGAATAATCATCTTCATAACCTTGGTTAATAGTTAAAGTCCCGACCGTATCGATGCGGTAATTGCTGTATTTAGAATTGAGGAGTTTTAAGCTTTTAATGCTTTGAGTTTCTAAATTAAACTCGTAACAAAGTAATTCGGCTTGCTCCATTTTTTCTACCTCAAAATTGCTGTATTTGTAATTACCGCGTAGTTTTTTAAGCCCAACAAAACGGTATTTAGTTTCATAGCCATCGCCGCTCAGGCTGTTCATAGTGCGGATTCGTAGTTTTGAATATTTCGCATTAAGCTTAATGTCGCCCCAGTTTTCACCGTACAGCTTTTGCTCATAAAGCATAATGTCGCCTTCCTTCAGTTCAACAATGTTGGCATCGCCGTATTTTAAATTAAGACTGGCTTTATTCACTTTGTCAAGGCTCAGTCGGCCTGAATATTGCTCGATCTGTATATTATCTAAATTCCCTTTGATGCGTAAATCTTTATAGGAATGCTTAATATTCATAAAAAGTGAAGCGGGTACTTTTAGGTTGTACACCAGTTTAGCCTCATCGTCGGAAATCTCCAGGTCTATCACCACGAAACTAGCCCAGCCTACCTTCTTTTTGCTTGGTACCGCGCGATAGGTATTAATGCTTAGCTCGGAACCTAATTTAGTGATACCCGCCTTAACATTTTCTTCAAAGGAGGCCATAAACTTTTTAATCTTCTCATGATCCTCTTCGCCACGATAGTAAAAAACGGCGTCTACAGATATTTCGTTTTTATCCCAAATTTCAATAAATGTCTTGGTGTTTTTAGCATCAATGTTTAGTCGGTCAAGGCCAGATGCGCTAACCGTAACATGGGCCGATTTCTCAATGGCTATTTCTTTGGCAGTGCCATAGAAGCCGATACAAAGGCCTAAAAGGCTATAAATTAATGTTTTCATGAGGGTGATGTTTTTCTTTTCGTTTTAGTTCTCTTTCGATGCGGATTAAAAGGTGCAGGCGTTTTTCGTAATAGTCAATAAGCACTTTAACCAATTCATCTTCGGGTACGCCTTTACCGATGTCGCTGCGGTATTTTTCGTTGATCTTTTCTAAGGCGGCTAGTTCATTATAAATCCAGTTTAAATCGGGATCGTTTTTTACTTCCGCTAAAGGAATACGATTTTGCAAGCTGTCTAACTCTTGACTATAATTCTTCTCTAAGCTTAAAAAGGAGGAAGGCAAAAGTTGCCTTTGCTGTGGCAGGGCCTTTTCCTTAATTTGCATTTTCCAAACTAGGGGAATACTGAGGCCAAGTACTAAAATGGCGGCTGCCCAATACCATGGAAAGTGGTTTTTTGGCAGAGCTTTTATTTTAGGACTAATTGATTCCCATAATTCCGACGGAACCTCTGCTTGGTCAAGTTTGTTGCGGTTTTCGTCGATATACTTTTTAATGGACATTATTATTTAATAGTTTTTGTTTTATTCTGTTTTTTGCGTATTGCAATTGACTTTTTGAGGTGGAGATATTGATATTCAATTGCATAGCGATAGCTTCATGCTTGAGATCTTCCAAATAGAAAAGTTGGAAAACTAGTTTTGCTTTTGGAGGTAATTGCTCAATTATTTTAAGCCAATCACCAATGTCAAGTTGGTTTAAAGCGCTAATTTCTTCCTCCATTATTTCCTCATGCTCCTCAATAATCCACTCTTCTTCTTTAATGGGATTATACTTACGGTAATATTGCAGTGCTTGATTTATAGCGATGCGCTTCACCCAAGAGGGAAAAGTTTTGCTGCTTTTTAAATCATTTATGCGATTAAAGGCTTGGATGAAAGTTTCTTGTAAAAGGTCTTGGGCAATATCCTCTCGGCCAACAATACGCAAAATGCTATTGTAGCTGGCTTTGCTGCAGGAATCATAAAGCTTACGTGCCGCAGAAGCATCGCCCTTTTTCCAATTACTAACCCAAATTTCGATCTCTTCCACGCTGTTT
>Ga0208544_10000959_pt1 | contig 20651 bp, 15 predicted proteins | sample DEB08_DNA_9_FD_184526 | JGI IMG/M metagenome (GOLD analysis project Ga0208544, IMG submission 184526) | Aqueous microbial communities from the Delaware River and Bay under freshwater to marine salinity gradient to study organic matter... | ecosystem: Environmental > Aquatic > Marine > Coastal ... | reverse complement strand
GCCTGCCACGTCTTCAGCGTTGCCTGCCACGTCTTCAGCGTGGGCGATTGCTAAAAAACGGATCCCCCTGATGTTGTTCCCGCCCTACTTTTACACGTTTACACTTTTCCCCTTTTACACACAGCCACTTCCCACTTCCCACTTCCCACTTCCGATTTCGAGCGCTCCCCCTCAAAATCCAGCAGCCACTGCTTGCGGGGCAATCCACCGGCGTAGCCGGTGAGGCTGCCGTCACTGCCGATGACACGGTGGCAGGGGATGACGATGGCTACGCGGTTCTGGCCGTTGGCTGAAGCGACGGCGCGTACGGCCCGCAGGTTGCCGATCCGGCCAGCCTGCTCCTGGTAGCTGCGGGTGGTGCCGTAGGGGATGGTCAGCAACTCGTCCCAAACCTGCTGCCGAAAAGGAGTCGTGGGGGTATGCAGCGCTACGGTGAAGGTATGGAGGGTGCCAGCGAAGTAGGCCGCCAGCTCTTTTTCCAATTGCTGCAAGTGCGGGTTGGTACCGGGCAGAATGACCGCTTGCAGGCGCTTGCGCAGATCGGCGAACTCGGTCTCGAGCATCCGCCGGTCGGTGAACTCGAGCAGGCAGACCCCCTGATCCGTAGCGCAGGCGTACATGGGCCCCAGCGGCGTGAGCAGGCGCTGAATATGGATCACATTTTGTGCCGCCAACGCCGAAGGGTTGGCCTGGAAGATGGACTTGAAGCGCTCCTGGAAACCGCTCAGCGACTCGTAGCCATTGTCGTAAGCCACATCCGTCACCCGTTCGCCGCGCTGGAGCTGGTGGTAGGCCTTGTTGATGCGCAGCATCCGCTGGTAGGCGTGAAAAGTCATGCCGTGGTGCTGCTTGAACCAGCGGCGAACCTGGGCGGGCTCGATACCGCGTTGGCGCAGGTCGTAATCGCGAATCTTCAGGTCCGGATTGGCTTGTAGCTCGGCGAGCAGGGTCTCCACGTAGCCGGGGATTGTGCCAGCTTGCTCCAACGGTCGGCACACCTTGCACGCGCGGTAGCCGTGCAGGATCGCTGCCTTGGCCGTAGGGAAAAACTCGACGTTCTCGGGCTTGGGCTTGCGCGCCGTACACGTAGGCCGGCAGAAGATGCCCGTGGTACGAACGGCCGTAAAAAATACGCCTTCGTAGCGGGCGTCTTTGCGCACAATGGCGGCGTACTGTTGCTGAAAATCGAGTACTGGTTTCATGGTATCCTTATTTGCACAACAAAGTTAGGCGCTTTCCCCGGGGTAGGCTACCGAAAAATGGACGAGGAATTTTTTGGGTCGCAATCCTTGCTATTTAGGGCGTAAACAAGAAGCGCAATCGGGCAAAGCAAAAGTCACCCCTGCTATTCTGGCACTGCTGGACCCGGAATTTACCGACTAGAAATCTAAAAGGAAAATAATTTCCTTAGCTTCGCTTCACTATCCGTCCCTTCCTGCGCCGGACGCGTACGGTTGTGACCAGGCATCCACCCCTTCCCGTCGGGGAACACATTGCACAACACCATGATTATGAAAAAATCGCTTTTTTATCTACCCCTTCTTTATCTCTTCATTGGCACCACCGTTGCTGCCCAGGGCACCCGCCTGTTGCGCGAACCGGCCATCCACCAGCAGGTCATCGCCTTTGTGTACGCCGGCGACATCTGGACGGCCCACCTGGATGGCTCGGCCATCAGCAGGATAACGACCTTCCCGGGGGTGGAAAGTGACCCCCACTTTTCGCCCGACGGGCAATCCCTGGCCTTCACCGCCGAATACGATGGCAACACCGACGTGTACGTCGTGCCCGTAGCGGGCGGCGAGCCCCGCCGGCTCACCTGGCATCCTGGCCCCGACCTGGTCCGCGGCTGGTCGCCGCAGGGCGACGCCGTCCTCTTTGCCTCCGGCCGAACCCAAGTGCCCCACCCCACACCCAGCCAGCTGTGGCTGGTGTCGCTATCAGGTACGACCCCCACCCCACTGATGAAGCCCACGGCCGCCAACGGCGTCTATTCACCCGATGGCCAACAGCTGGTGTACGAGGCCGTCCTCCCCTGGGAAAGCGAGTTCCGGAATTACCGGGGCGGCCAAAACACCCCCCTCCGGATATTGAACCTGGCCACCTACGCGGCGCAAAAACTCCCCTGGGATAACAGCCGCGACCTGGATCCCGTCTGGACCGGCGAAACGATCTACTTCCTCTCCGATCGCGATTTGGGGATGAACATCTGGTCGTACCACGTACCCACCCAACGCCTGCAACAAGTCACCTTCTTCAAGGAATTCGATTGCAAGCACCTCGCGGGCGATCAGCAACACCTCATCTTTGAAAACGGCGGCTACCTCTACACGCTGGCCTACGGCACCAGCCAACCCCAGCAGTTGAACCTCACCGTCACCGGCGACTTCTCCTGGGCCCGCCCCCACTGGATGTCTATTGGCGACTACATCGAGTCGACAGCCATCTCCCCCAACGGCAAGCGGCTCGCCGTAGCGGCACGGGGCGAGATCTTCACCATTCCCGCCAAAAAAGGAGACCCCCGCAACCTGTCCAACAGCCAGGGCGTCGCCGACCGCGCCGTGGCCTGGTCGCCCGACGGGCAAAAGATCAGCTGGTTCTCGGACGAGGGCGGCGAATACCAATTGGTCATTGCCGACCAGTACGGCGAGCACCCCAAAAAGATTGCAATTCCCAACCCTACCTTCTACTACCACCCCACCTGGTCGCCCGATTCGAAATACCTGAGTTTCTACAACGAAAACCGAACCCTCTGGATCGTCGACGTCAGCACCGGGAAATTTACCGAAGTGGCCAACGAAGGATCGGCCCACCCCGAACACGTCATCTACGGCGAATGGGCGCCCGACTCGAAATGGCTGGCCTACACCAAACGCCTGACCAACGAGTACGCCGCCATCTTCGTCTATTCGCTGGAGCAGGGCCAATCTTTCCAAATTACTGACGGCCTGTCCGACTGCAAGTCGCCGGCCTGGGACAAAGGGGGCAAGTACCTCTACTTCCGTGCCAGCACCGACTACGGCATGAACGTGGGCTGGCTGGATATGTCGTCGTTTGACCACCCCATCAAGAGCTCGCTCTACCTGGCCGTACTGACCCAGGACGAGCCTTCGCCGCTGGCACCGGAAAGCGATGACGAGGAAGAAACCAAAAAGAAAAGTGACGACAACGCCGCCGACAAAAAAGAGGACGATGCCGCCGAAAAGAAAGTGGAACCCGTAAAGATCGACTTCGCCGGGCTGGCCCAACGCATCATTGCCCTGCCCGTGCCGGCGGGTAATTACCTTCAGTTGGCCGCTGCCCAGGCCGGCACCCTGCTGTTCAGCGAGCAGGCGCCCGGAGAGGAAAGCCTCACCTTGCACCGGTTCACCCTGGAGAAAAGAGAAGTGGAAAAAGTAGTGGAAGGTATCAGCGGATTTGAAGTAGCCGCGGGCGGCGAAAAATACGGCTACACCACCGAAAACAACCAGTACGTCATTTCTGACGTGAGCGGCGAGCCCGATCCGGCAAAGGAAAGCCTCGACGTGGCTGGCGTAAAAATGAAAATTGATCCACCCCAGGAGTGGGCGCAAATTTTCCGGGAAGCCTGGCGCTACCAACGCGACTATTTCTACGTCGACAATGTCCACGGGCTCGACCTCGACTGGGCCTACCGCACGTATGCGCCCTGGGTGGCCGATGTCCGGCACCGCTCGGACCTCAACTACCTGCTGGATATTTTTAGCGGAGAGACCTCCATCGGACACTCTTTTGTGCGCGGTGGCGACTACCCCGAGGTCGACCGCGTACCGATTGGCCTGCTCGGCGCGGATTTTGTCGTCGAAAACAACCAGTACCGCATCCAAAAAATCTACACCGGCGAAAGCTGGAATCCTACGACGTCGGCACCCCTCAGTGGACCAGGCCTGCGGGTGAAAGCCGGCGACTACCTGCTGGCCGTCAACGGGGTGCCGCTGCAGCCGACTACCAACCTGTACGCCGCTTTTGACCAAACGGCCGACCAGCAAACGCGCATTACCGTCAATGCCACCCCCACGCTGCAAGGCGCCCGGGAGCTGACGGTTGTGCCCGTGGCCAGTGAGGCGGGCTTGCGCCAGCACGACTGGGTAGAGGGCAACCGCCGGCAGGTAGACGAGCTCTCCGGCGGGCAACTGGCCTACGTGTGGTTGCCAAATACCGGCGAAGGCGGCTACACCAATTTCAACCGCTACTTCTTTGCTCAAAAACATAAAAAAGGCGCCGTCATCGACGAACGCTTCAACCAGGGTGGCTCCATTGCCGACTACATCGTGGATCTCCTGGCCCGCGACCTCATGGGCTATTTCAACAATCCCGTGGGCGACCGGCAGCCCTTCACCGCACCCAACGCGGGTATCTGGGGGCCCAAGGTGATGATCATCAACGAGATGGCTGGCTCCGGTGGCGACATGATGCCCTACATGTTCAAGCTCCGCGAGATTGGCCCCCTGGTCGGTACCCGAACCTGGGGTGGCCTGGTGGGCATCTGGGATGTACCCGGGCTCATCGACGGCGGGCGCATCACGGCACCGCGCGGCGGCTTCTACAACCTGGCGGGAGAATGGGACGTGGAAAACATCGGCGTTGCGCCGGACGTAGTGGTAGAACAAGATCCCCAGGCGGTGCAAACCGGCCACGATCCGCAACTGGAGAAAGCCGTAGCCGTAGCCCTGGAATTGTTGAAAACCCAAAGCGTCAAGTTGCTACCCCAACCCGCGGATCCGGTGCGGGTATTGCGGCCAAAGCAGTAGATCCAGAAAAAGAACCGTTTTTAGAAATTTGTCTGCGAACCAATGAAGTTATACCCCATCCTGCTGCTACTCGTTTGTTTTGCCTGTAGCGAGGGGCAGGCGCCACCAGCGCTACCAACTGCCGAAGACCCTGTAAATGAACGACTTGCTACCCCCGCGCTCATCGTCCTGGGGACGGTGCAGGACGCTGGCGCTCCGCACATTGGCTGCCTGAAGGCGTGTTGCCGTGACTTGTTTGCTCACCCCGACCCCAACCTGAAGGTGGTCGCCCTAGGCGTAGTAGACCCCGAGAACCAGGCCAGCTACTTATTCGAGGCCACCCCGGATATGACCGGGCAATTGAACATGTTGAAAAATTGGGGGCCGGCTGCAGCGCCGGAACTGCCTACGGGCATCTTCCTCACCCATGCCCACATCGGGCACTACACCGGGCTGATGTACCTGGGCAAAGAAGCGATCAACGCCACGCAGGTACCCGTTTTTGCGATGCCCCGGATGAAATTTTTTCTGGAAAACAACGGCCCCTGGAGCCAATTGGTGGCGCAGCAGAATATTGCGCTGCAGGAGCTGACTTCCGACACCCCGGTGACGTTGACACCCAACCTGACCGTGGTACCCATTCTCGTCCCCCACCGCGACGAATTTTCGGAAACCGTCGGTTACCGCATCAGCGGACCCCACAAAAAGGTATTGTTCATCCCCGATATCGACAAATGGGAAAAATGGGATCGGGATATTGCTGCGGAAATTGCACAGGTGGACTACGCCTTCATTGATGCGACCTTTTTCGACGGTGCCGAACTCAACAACCGCGACATGGCCGATATTCCGCATCCTTTTATTGTAGAAAGTATGGCCCGTTTCCAGGATCTTCCAACGGCCGAAAAGAACAAGGTGTACTTCATCCATTTGAACCACACCAACCCCGGCCTGCGGCCAGCAAGCGACCAGGCCAGACAAGTGGTCGCCAATGGCTTCCACATCGCCCGGATGAATGAAGTATTCCCGTTGTAGCTAACCGGCTACTCCTCGGTGGGTTCGTCCTTGCCCATTTGCTTTTCTTCGTGCAGGCGATCGAAAAGGGCGTCCACCTTGAACATTTCGTCGAGGGTTTCGTCGAGGTAGAAGTCGATGGCAGGAATGCGGCGAACCTGGCGGCGCAGGCGGTGGCCCAGGCCCTGGCGCAGGCGCGTCTGCTCCTCGGCCAGGAGCATGAGCACAGCCTGTTTGTTCTCCGTATTCCAGATGCTGAGGTAAATCTTGGCGAGCCCCAGATCAGGGGTCATTTTCACTTCCGTGACGGTGACCAGCGGTTCGGCGCCGAAAATATAGACTCCCTCTTCCTGCAGGACAATACTGAAGTTGCGCTTGACCAATTCACCTACCTGGCGCTGACGTTTGGTTTCCATTCTGAGGGATTTTTTTTGAGGTATATGCTGCTGCTGCGGGCTGCCTGATGAGCCGCAGTAGCAGGCTTTATACACAAAGGAACCGCAAAAAGTTCATATCCCAGGCTTTTCCGGCTCAATTACTTCCAATTGAGGGGGGCATTGTCGCAGAAAGGGCCGGGCGGGGTCATTTTGCAGTTGCACCGGCTGGCGGATCCGGTGCGTTGGGCTTCGAAGCGCAGGGGGGTAAAGGTGGTGCCGTGGTGGGAGCTGTCGGCCAAGCACTAATTCCTGGTGCCGGTCTTGCGTTTGATAATCCGCGAAAGCGAGTTGGGCGTGATGCCCAGGAAGTTGGCGATGTACTTGTGGTAAGCAGATTGAAACAATTGGGGCTGGCGTTTGATCAAAATATTATAGCGTTCTTCGGGGTTTTTCCCGGCCAGTAATTCAACCCGAAAAACGAGTACGAGCAGATTAGCTTTTAAAATCTCAGTCCACAGGTGGGCATAGGAGAGTTGGGTCTCGGTCAATTGTATAAATTCTGCGTAAGGAAATTCAATCAGGGTCGATTTTTCAATAGCCTCGAAAGTATACTTGCTGGTGACTTCCCCCTTCAGGATACCCGGCGGACCGAAAACGGTCTGGGGCAGGCACAAGAACAACGTGCGTTCCTCACCCGATTCTTCGGTTAAATACCCCCGAACCATCCCTTTAGCAATAAAATACATAGCCCTACCTGGCGCGCCAGCCAGCAGAATGGGCTTCTTGGCCGGAATTTCACGGATGGTGCTGATTTTCATTAATTGTTCCACCTCAGAACAAGTTAGAAAAGGGTACTGGTTTTGAAAAATGGTGCTTATTGACAGACCGTCCATAAAGTATTCAATTGTTATTGCCTACGATAAGAGTACACAATATAAGCAATTAGATGTAGAATATTTGAGATATTCGCTAAATTGGCCTGATACGGCGCAGGCAACTGTCCTATCATTCGTTCACCAATTATACCGCCGACTATGGGAACCCAGATTAATCCTTCTACCGAAACCCAAACTGCTGAAATTCAGCGGATTTTTGCGTTGCAGCAGCAAAACCAATTCAACATAGGCAATACCACTGCTGCCGAGCGGATCGCCAAACTGCAACGGCTCCACCAGGCCGTACTCGACTACCGCCCGCGCCTGAAGGAAGCCCTGTACCAGGATTTTCGCAAGCACCCCAGCGAGGTCGACATGACGGAAATCTACCCGGTAACGGCCGAACTCAAACACGCCAAAAAGGCCGTACGCCGCTGGATGAGTACCCAGCGCATCCCCACGCCGCTGGCGTTGCTGGGTTCCAGTTCCTACATCAAGTACGAACCCAAGGGCGTGGTACTCATTGTCTCGCCCTGGAATTTCCCCGTCAACCTGACCCTGGGGCCACTGGTTTCGGCCATTGCAGCGGGCAATGCGGTCATGATCAAACCCTCGGAGCATACCCCCCACACGGCGGCCCTGATGAAACAGCTGATCGCCGAATGTTTCCCCGAAGACGAAATTGCCCTCGTGGAAGGTGGCATCACCACCGCCAGTGACTTGCTGGCGTTGCCGTTCAACCACATCTTCTTCACGGGTGCACCTGCCGTTGGTAAGATCGTGATGAAGGCCGCCGCCAAACACCTGACTTCTGTGACCCTGGAACTGGGCGGCAAGTCGCCCACCATCGTCGATGAGACGGCCGATATCGATACCGCGGCGCGCCGCATTGCCTGGGGCAAATTCTTGAACAACGGGCAAATTTGTATCGCCCCCGATTATACCTTCGTCCACGAAAGCAAAAAAGAAGCGTTCCTGGCCGCCGTAAAAAAATACCTGAACACCTTTTATACCGCCGATGCCGCCCAGGCGCCGTCCTATGCCCGCATGGTGAATCACCACCATTTTAACCGCGTCAAAGGCTACGTCGAGGACGCCGTAGCCAAGGGTGCCAAAATTGAAGTGGGTGGCAACTTCCAGGACAAGCAGGACTACATCGCCCCCACCGTCCTGACCCAGGTGCCCCTGGATGCAGCCCTCATGACGGAAGAGATTTTTGGGCCCGTGCTTCCGGTATACGGCTTCACCAACCTGACCGAAGTGATTGACCTGATCAATAGCCGCGAAAAACCCCTGGCCCTCTATATTTTCAGCAAAAGCCAGCAAAATATCCGCCAGATTATGAACAACACGCGGGCCGGTGGCACCTGTATCAACCACAATGCGGTACACTTCTACAATACCAACCTGCCGTTTGGGGGCTCCAACAACAGCGGCATGGGTAAAAGCCACGGCCGCTACGGTTTCGAGGAATTTTCCAACGCCCGGGGCGTCCTCAAACAGCATATTCCCAATGCGCTGGAATTGCTGCTCCCCCCCTATACCGATTTCAAGCAGAAGCTGATGGACCTCACGGTGAAGTACTTTTGAAAGGCCGTGCGCCAACCCAACCTGGTTGCCATTTGTTTCCATTAAAGTAATAGCCGTTGAAAAAAAGATCCAATGCCAGGAAAAGCCCCCAAAGTGGCCAAACTTATCAAAGCCGTACTGGCTATCCACACCGAAATTCTCCGCCAGGAAGCTGCGGCAGAAGGAATTATTGCACAAGTTGATCCCCTTTACCGGGAGAGCGCCCGCAATTTTATCCGCTACCTGGCCCTGCGCACCTTCAACCTGAAAGACGTGCAGGAACAATTGTCCTGCCTGGGCTTGTCTTCCATTGGGCACTCCGAGCGCTACACCCTGGCCAACATCGAGAATATCCTCTACTACCTGCACCTCGTGCAGGGCGATACCTTCTCGCCGCGCTATTTTCCTGGTCAGCACCCGATCAACTACTTCACCAGCCAGCAATTGTTGAACACCCACACCAACCGGCTATTCGGAAAAAGCACCCAGAGCAACAAGACCCGCATCATGGTCACCCTGCCCGGCGTGGCGGCTGATGATGAAGACCTGATCCCGAATCTGATCGGCGTAGGCATGGATATCGCCCGCATCAATTGCAGCCACGACAACCCCGAGGTATGGGCCAGCATGATCGCGCGGGTAAAAAAGGAAAACACGAAAAAACAGCGCGGTTGCCTGATCTACATGGATCTTTCGGGGCCAAAAATCCGCACCGGAGCGGTCGCCATCCCTTCGCAAAAGAAAAAAGGCAAGAAAACCCGCGACGCCCTCACCCTCCACACCGGCGACATCCTGCGGTTGTACCGCGACAACCGCCCCGCAGCGGCAGCCACCCTGGACAAGCAGGGGCAAGTCAGAAAGCCGGCCCGCATCGGCATCACCCTGCCCCCGGCCATTGAAAATGCCCGGGCAGGTGACCGCATCTGGTTCGACGACGGCGCTATTGGCGGCCTCATCACCGCTGCCTACAAAAAATACCTGGAGGTGCAAATCGTGCGCGCGCAGCCAGCGGGCAGCAAAGTCAAAGGAGAGAAAGGCATCAATTTACCAGACACCTACCTGGATCTCCCCTCCCTGACGGAAGAAGACGAACAAAACCTGCCTTTCATTGCCCAGCACGCCGACATGGTCGGTTATTCCTTTGTGCGCACCCCGGAAGACGTGGCCGCCTTACAAACCAAACTGGCCCAACTCAACCGCCAGGATATCGGCCTGGTGCTCAAGATCGAAAACAACGACGCTTTCAACAACTTACCAGCCCTGCTCCTGGCCGCTATGAAAAGCCCCGGCATTGGGGTCATGATCGCCCGTGGTGACCTGGCCGTAGAATTAGGCGCCGAACGGATATCGGAAGTTCAGGAACAACTCATGTGGCTGTGCGAAGCAGCCCACGTGCCCGTCATCTGGGCCACCCAGGTACTCGAATCCATGGCCAAAACGGGCGTCGCTACCCGGGCCGAAATCACGGATGCCTCTATGTCGGGCCGCGCCGAATGCGTCATGCTCAACAAAGGCCCCTTTATCCTGGAAACGGTGCAGGTACTCAAAAATATCCTCGGCCGCATGGATGCCCACCAACAAAAGAAAAGCGATACCCTGCGCAGCCTCAACGTCGCCAAACAGTTTTTTAACCCGTAATTCTGGCCCGGCCGCTTTTCCGTACCTTGGCCGCTGAAAACCGCTTTATGCCAACCAGAAAGACCAAGGCCTACCTCGACAACTACGTCCTCCGCTTCAATGCGCCGGACTTTATCCCGGCAGACCCCATATCCATCCCCCACTTGTTTACCCGCTTGCAGGATCAGGAGATTATCGGCTTCTGGGTGAGTATGCTCGCCTGGGGGCAGCGCAAAACCATCCTCAATAATGCCCACCGCCTGATCGATTTGCTCGACGGGGCGCCCTACCAGTTCATCACCCAGCACGAAGAACAGGACCGGGCGCGTTTTGCCGATTTCAAGCACCGCACCTTTCAATATACCGATACCTTGTATTTTCTGGAATTCCTCCAGTGGTACTACCGCCAACACGATTCTCTCGAGGATGCCTTTGCCCGCTTTCTGCCCGCCGACGCCCCCACCGTAGAACCTGCCCTGGTGGGTTTCCACGACCTCTTCTTCAGCCTGCCCGACGCACCCCAGCGCACCCGCAAGCACGTGGCCACCCCCGCCCGCAACTCGAGCTGCAAGCGGCTGAATATGTTTCTTCGCTGGATGGTCCGCCAGGACGAACAGGGCGTCGACTTCGGTCACTGGCAGCGCATCCGCCCGGCTCAACTCCTCATCCCCCTCGATGTACACGTGGAACGCGTGGCCCGCCGCCTGGGCCTCATCCAGCGCACCCAGTGCGACTGGAAGACGGTGCTGGAGCTAACGGAAAATTTACGGCAAATGGATCCCCAGGACCCCGTAAAATACGATTTCGCCCTCTTTGGCCTCGGCGTACTGGAAAAGGATCTGCCACCGGGTTAACAGCAATAGTACCGGTACCAACAAGTAAACACAACGGCATGCGCCCCCACTTGTTATTCGGCCAACTTCACTAAAAAGAAACCATCCTCGCCTTGCTTTTGGTAGAGTGGCATCAGGATCAGGCCATCGGCGGGAGCCGTGACCGGTCCTTGCTGATCGTGCGCCAACACCTCGCCAGCCTGCACGACCTGGAAATTGTGGTAACCCGATTTCATCAAAAAGGTATCCGTAGGAGCAATACGGTGAACGTGGAACAACTCGGCCACCAGGGGCAGCCCCTGGCTAAAGTTGAGCAACAGGTCGTCGTAGTGGTTTTCTATATCGTTAGGCCGCAAACTACCCACCGACCGCAGCAAATTGATAATCGCCGCCAGCGCGCGCTGGGCAGAAAGGGGGTCGTGGTGCTGGCCTGCTTCAAAGGAGACCCCTACCGTCGGGCAGGAAAAATTGGCCGTACAAAAATAGTGCAGGGTCGTGCCCTGCAATCCCCGCAACATCCCAATAATCACCGGTGCATGCATGGCTTTCGCGATGTGGATGCTCTCCGGATCATCCGTTGGGATACAAAAAATGCCGCCGTGGGCGGTCGTGGTGTGCAAATCGAGCACGATGATGCGCGTAGGCGGGTAAGCCGCAATCTCCGCGTGAATCAGGTCCAAAATTTCCCGCAATTCCAGGTCTTCGTCCGCCAGATTAGCCAGGGGGCTGGTCGTAACCTGCGCAATGTTGGCGGACGAAAACTGTCGGTTCAGGTCCTTGGCCACAAAACGCAAACCTTGCACCAGCGCACGGGTATTGCCGCGCAACCCCAGTAAACGGCCCCGAAAAACAAAACCAGGCTTGGTCTTAGACTCGGTTTTCAGCAGCTGGAAAAGTGACTCCAACGCCAACACCCCCGCTGGTTCGTTGCCGTGCATACCCCCAAAAACAATGACCAGGGGCCCGTGTTCCGACCCCTTGAAATGACCTATTACCCTGTTGTTACTTTCCATACTGTTGTCGATATACCTGCCTGGTAGCTGGTGGACTTACCAACTTGCGGGCTAATGTATAAAAATCTGACGATGGGAACGGTATTTGTAAGCAACCGCGGCGCCGGACCTGGCCTGACAGCTATGGGCTGGACCCTACGACAAGTAGCTCATTTGCACCTTTTAGCTAGCCTTAGGGGCCGTGCCCCCACCCCGCAACAGGCGGGGGGGCACCGGGTCGTCCGCTCTTAGCCCTCCTGCGTCGGGCTACCGCTGCCCCCCCTCGTCCAGGAGGCTGGTCAGAGGGCTGTCGAATCTAGAAACAATTAATAGGATCAACAGGGTTTATTTACGCCAAATAGTACGAAGTGCCGTAGGTACTTAATAGCGGTAGAAAATGACCAAATGTGTGCTTCCCGTGCCGTAGGTACGGCATCTGAATCAATGGCACGCAATCATATTCCGTACCTACGGCACGGCTAATCAATCGGTAAAACAATTTTCTACCGATATCGCGTACCTAAAGGCACGCTTTCCTCACCGCTCTTCATAGACTATGTCCATAGCCGTCAGGCTAAGGACTATAGTCTACGAATAAATCTCAACAGCAGTCTGTGACTGCGGCGCCAGCCAGCTACTATACGCTCATCTCGCATGGAGCGTATGGGTATCGCGGATGCAATCCGCGACAATCCTGGTTTGCTTGGTATTGTACGCTGTACCTCGGTGACAAAAAAAAACCGTACTTTCCGTCGGAAAAAAGGAGCACTTCGTCGAGAATACGCCCTTTTTGGGCCTGGTAGCGGGTTTTGCACGGTACTATGTGTTGCATAATACCTGGCAGTACCCTATCTTTGTGGTATGATGTCAGAAGAACAAATAAAATCATTGCATGCAACCGGCCAACAATTGCGCCGCGGGGTGCTGGAGTTGGTTGTTCTTTCGGCCATTGCTGCGGAGGAAGAAATTTACCCTTCCACCATTCAGCAAAAGCTGAAAGACACACCACTCGAAGTAAAGGAGGGCACGCTCTACCCTTTGCTCACCCGACTCAAGAACAGTGAGTTGTTACAATACACCTGGCGGGAAAGTACCGGCGGACCACCGCGCAAGTATTTTTCCATTACCGACAACGGCCGCGAGTTTCTCGATGGCCTACTGGATACCTGGAATCAATTAGTCACCGCAGTTCATCAGAATACGCAAAACCACCTCAATAATGAATAAGGTATTTAATATCAATCTAGGCAGCTACCCCTTCACGATTGATGAAGACGCCTACAACCACCTACGTTCGTATCTGGAAACGATCCACAATCACTTCCGCCAAACGGAAGGTTACGAAGAGATCACCCACGATATCGAAGCCCGTTTGGCCGAGCTGTTCCTGGAGCAACTGGGAAATCGCCCGATTGTAAATTTCCAAGACGTAGAAGATGCCATTGCTACCATGGGTCGGCCCGAAGAATTTGGTGCGGATCCGATGAGTGAGGGTACACCGGACCCCAGCACGGATGCCGGAACGGGTAAGGATAAATTCAAGCTAAAAACCGGCAAACGCCTCTACCGCGATCCGGAAGAAGGCATGATCGGTGGTGTAGCTGCGGGTTTAGCCGCTTACTTCGGCATTCCCGATCCCATTTGGGTACGCTTCTTTTTCGTCGTCATTACCATCTCCGGCGGCATCGGTATTCCGCTGTACTTAATCCTGTGGGCCCTGATGCCGGCTGCGAAGACGGCCGGCGACCGGTTGGCCATGCGCGGCGAACCGATCAACATTTCGAATATCAGTAAGATCGTTACGGAGGAATTCGAGCACTTATCCGAAAAAATGACTGAATTGGGCGAAGAGTTGTCTGGTAAAAAAAAAGCCCGCCTGAAAATGGGGATGAGGACCAGGGCACTGCGCAGCGGTTCGCTGCTGTAAACGATACGCTCTCCCAAACCTGGGAAGCCGCCCGCGAGCAACTCCCCAAAGTAGGCAAGGTGCTGCGTACCATTCTTATCATCGCGGCCATTTTCTTCATCCTGATCTTTTCCCTGGTGTGGCTGGGCATCATTGCTGGTGTCACTTTCGCCATGCCGTTTCTCAACAACTTCTTTCCCGGCCAGGAATTCATGAGCGTCATTGGCATGGTCAATGTGTTGTTTGTGATCGGCATCCCCCTCCTGAGTGTCATTCTGCTGATTGTCCGCTTGGTTTTCCGCCGCCGGATGGGCCGCGGCTGGACCATCGGTTTAGGGATTTTCTGGTTTATCAACGTCTTCTCACTGATCAGCATCGGCGGTAACCTGTCGCAGGAATTCATGGCGGAAGAAAGCATCACCCAAAGCCTGGACGCTGCGGCGTTGAACACCGACACCGTTACCTTGTCTTACTATCGTCTACAAGACCACGATCCCCGGCGCTTCCACTTTGGCACCGAAATGATCGAAATGCCCGACGCCCGGGTACGCTATACCATCAAGAAAAGCCCCGACGCGCAGTGGCACCTCAACCAAACGGTGAGCGCCCGCGGCCGCCGCAGCCAGGATGCCCGCACCCTGGCCGCCAACCTGTCGGTTCCGATGCAAATAAGCACCGGTGCCCTGGCTATTCCGCGCGAAATTCCTTTCCTGGAGCTGAGCAAATGGCGGGACCAGGAAGCCCACGTGGAGGTATTGATTCCCGTAGGCAAGTACGTCTGGCTCGACCAGGAAGTGAGTGCCCGCAGCTACGTGCCCGTGGACCAGCAACCCACCGACCGACAGTTGTACCAGATGACGGCCAACGGCAGCCTGATCTGCCAGGACTGCGCGCAGCAGGAGTTGGGTACCACCATCACCACACCTACCCCAGGCAGCGACAGCGACCAGGGCCTCACCTTTCAGAATTACCGGCAGCTAAAGATCAGCGGACCCATGAAGGTGACCATCGAACAAGGCGACAGCTACGACCTGCGCTTTTCGGGCAATGCCTCCGACCTGGACCTGGTGACCACCACCCAGGACGGCGAGTTGCTCACCATCAACCTGGCCACCGACCAGACGCGGTCATCGGTCAGGCTGTATATCTCGGCCCCCAATTTACAGGAGCTCACCTTCGACCAAACGGATGACGTGCTGGTCAAAGACTTTCACAACGAAAGCCTCACCATCAATGCCGCCGGCGACTTCGAGCTGAAGACCACGGGAAAGATGCAAGAACTCACCCTCACTGCCCGCAACGGGGTGGAGATCGAATTTACCGGTAACACCAACCTCCTGAATGCGCACCTGGAAGAAGAAAGCCGCCTGGATACCGACCGCGGCAATGTGCAAAAAGCTAAACTATCAGCCAGCAACGGTAGCCGCATCAAGTTGGGCGCCGGGGTGGAAATACTGGAACAAAACATCAGTGACAACAGTAGCCTGAAGATCGTTAATTAGGGCGCTGGTTCAAGAATATTGCGATAATGATGACTGCGGCGGTTGAGGGGACTTCGGTCTTACTCAGCCGCTTTTTTTATCTTTACCGCTTTATTACCCACCAATTCCACTGCGGCATGACGACGGCCACTTACGAATCCCTCATTTATCCGGAACTGGCCCTGGTGCGCCAGGCGAGCCGCCAGCTCATTAGGCTGAGCGGAGCCACCATTGCAACCATTATCAACGAACTCGCGGACCTGGCCCGTGCCGAGACGGCATTCCTGCTGCGCGAAAACCAGCGCGACCTGGAACGCATGGACCCGGCTGACCCCAAATACGACCGGCTGCAGCTCAGCCCGGCCCGCATTGCCACCATCGCCGGGGAACTGCGCCAGGTGGCCAGTCTCCCTTCCCCACTGAACCAAATCCTCGAAGAGCGCCAACTGCCGCAGGGATTGCACCTGCAGCGGGTAAGCGTACCCCTGGGCGTGGTGGGCGTCATCTACGAGTCGAGGCCCAATGTCACCTTCGATGTTTTTGCGTTGTGTCTCCAATCGGGGAACGCCTCGGTGCTCAAGGGCAGCCGGGACGCCCACTATTCCAACACCGCCATTCTCCAGTTGATCCGGACTGTGCTGGAACCGCATGGCCTGGCGCACGTTTGTTACCTGGCGCCCAGCGAACGCGAAGCCCTGCCCGCTATCTTGCAGGCGGTAGGCTACATCGACGTCATCATTCCCCGTGGCAGCCAGGGGCTCATCGAGTTTGTGCGTACCCACGCCCGGGTGCCCGTCATCGAAACCGGTGCCGGCATCGTGCATACCTACGTGGATGCCAGTGCTGATCTGGCCAAAGCCCGGGCCATTGTCACCAACGCCAAAGCCCGGCGGGTGAGCGTTTGCAACGCGCTGGACTGCCTGCTGGTGCACGAAACCTGGTTGCCCCAACTCGCCTACCTGCTCGAACCCCTGGGCCAGGAACACCAGTGTATTGTTCACGCCGATGCGCAAGCCTATGCCCACCTGCAAGGCGGGTACCCGGCAGCGCTCCTGCAGCAGGCCACCGACCACAGCTTCGGCACCGAGTTCCTAAGTATGCAGCTGGCCGTAAAAACGGTCGCCGACCTGCCCGCCGCCCTGGAACACATCGCCCGCTACAGCTCCCAACACAGCGAAGCCATTATCGCCGAAGACCCCGCCATTTGCGAGCACTTCCTCCGGCAGGTAGACGCCGCCGTGGTGTACACCAACGCTTCGACGGCCTTCACCGACGGCGCCGAATTCGGACTGGGTGCCGAGATCGGCATCAGTACCCAAAAACTACACGCCCGGGGGCCCATGGCCCTGCGGGAGCTGACGTCCTATAAATGGATGGTGCGGGGGAATGGGCAGACGCGTTAGTGGCAGCCAGGCCGACAGCCTGCCCCCCGTGTACTACTGCCCCAGCAGCTGCGCTAAGCTGGCCCGCCAGTGGGGGATCTTCAGCCCAAAGGCGGCTTTGATCTTTCTTTTGTTCAGTACACTGTAATGCGGGCGGCGGGCGGCGGTAGGGTATTCGTAGCTTTCGATAGGCAGGACGGAACAATCAATTCCGGCGATTTCAAAGATGGCCAGGGCAAAGTCGTACCAGCTGCACACCCCTTCGTTGCTGTAGTGATAAATGCCACCGAGTTCGTGGCGCTGGAGTTGCCCTTGTTCCACCTGGCTGATGAGGTACAGGGTGGCCGCCGCCAGGTCGTGGGCGCTGGTGGGGGTCCCGACCTGGTCGAAGACGACGCGGAGCTCGCTGCGCTCCCGGCCGAGGCGGAGCATGGTATTGACGAAATTGTGACTAAATTTGCTGTACACCCAGGAGGTTCGCAGAATGGTGGCCGCGGGCAGGGCACCCCGCACAGCCTCCTCACCCGCCAGCTTGGAAGCAGCGTATACACCAGCCGGAGCGGTGGGGTCGTCTTCGCGCAAAGGCCGGTTGATGTCCCCCTGGTAGACGTAGTCGGTGCTGTAATGGAAGAGGTGGGTGCCGTGAGTGGCACATTGTTCGGCCAGGTATTTTGCTGCTTCGGTGTTGCTGGCAAAAGCGCGCTCCGGCTCTTCTTCGGCGCGATCAACGGCGGTATAGGCCGCCGTATTGAGGCAGTAATCGGGCAGGAAGCGCTGGAAGCACGCGGCTACGGCAACCTCATCCGTAATGTTCAACTCGGCACGGGTAGGAAAATAGAAATCCCAGGTAGGATAAGCCTGGGCTAAAACCCGGAGCGCTTGCCCCAACTGGCCGCCCGCACCGGTGATGAGAAGTTTTGGCATACGAAGACAATGGTTTGGCCGCCAAGATAAGGAGATTTCGCGGGAGGGAAAAAAATTACCGCACCAGGAAGGAATGGAGCAGTTCCTGGTGGAAATCGGTTTTTTTGTCTACGACAATATTCCGATTCAGCACCGAGTAATCTGCTTCGTCGTATTCGTAGATGCTCCAGCGCCCCCGCTGGTATTCCAGCGCGGTCAGGCTTTCCACCCAATCACCGGAGTTGAGATAAACCACTTCTTTGCCATTTACTTTTTCTACCCGCATCTGTGGTTGGTGAATGTGCCCGCAAATGACGTAGTCGTAGCCCTGTTCGGCAGCCAGATTGATAGCTGTTTTCTCAAAATCACCAATAAATCGAACCGCTTCCTTCACCCGGTGTTTAACTTTTTTGGCAAAGGACATGGGCTGCCAGCCAAAGGTTTTGCGGATATAGTTGACCCAGCGATTGAGGACAATGAGATAATCGTAACTTTTGCCACCTAGCCTAGCCAGGAACGGAGAATAGCGAACCGATAAATCGAAGACATCGCCGTGAAAGATCCATGCCTGTTTATCTTTGAGTTGCAGCACCACCTTGTCGCGCAGATGGATATTACCGGTCGAAAAATCGGTATAACGACGCAGGTGGTCATCGTGGTTGCCCGTAATGTAATAGACCTTGGTACCTTTGGCTGCCATTTGTAAAATGCGCTGAATGACCTGCATGTGATCCTGGGGAAAATAGCGTTTGCGAAACTGCCACATGTCGACAAAATCGCCATTGAGCACCAGCGTCTGTGGTTTGATGCTTTTGAGGTAGTGGAGTAGCTCCTGGGCGTGGCAGCCGTAGGTTCCCAAGTGAACATCGGAGATGACAACAATGTCGGGTTCGCGCTTCATGAATAGCTGCTGACTGGTTAATGGGATCAAAGATCTGATCTCATTGTGAAGTGCAGATGAAGTAGCTGTTATTTACAACTTAATTTACTATGCTTAAAATTGCTTTTTCGCCGGTTTACAAGTACCAATTACCGGATGGTCATCGATTTCCGATGGTGAAATACGAATTGCTGCCCGAACAATTGTTGTACGAAGGCACGGTGCAGGAAGAGCAGTTTTTTGTGCCGGGGCAACTCGCCGAAGAAGTGCTGCTCTGGACCCACAGCCCGGCGTACTGGAACAAGCTGCAAAACCAGGGCCTGACGGCCAAAGAGGAACGCGCCATTGGTTTCCCTATGCGACCCGACCTCGTGGAGCGGGGCCGCTACATTGCGCAGGGAACGATTGAGTGTGCGTTGCTGGCACAACAACACGGGGTAGCGATGAATATTGCCGGAGGTACCCACCATGCATTTGCCGACCGGGGCGAAGGTTTTTGTGTCTTCAACGACTTTGCCATCGCCGCCAACTACCTGCTGCGCCACCAGCTGGCCCGCAAAATCCTCATCGTTGACCTCGACGTACACCAGGGGAACGGTACCGCCCACATCTTTCGCAATGAGCCCCGCGTGTTCACCTTCAGTATGCACGGCGCGCGCAATTACCCCACGCGCAAGGAGCAGTCGGATCTGGACATCGGCCTACCCGATAAGACCGGCGACGAAGCCTACCTGAAAATCCTGGGCGAAACCCTCCCACGGCTGCTGGATGACGTACAACCCGACCAGGTTTTCTACCTCGCGGGCGTCGATGTGCTCGCCACCGACCGCCTCGGTCGCCTCGGGCTCAGCGTGGCGGGTTGCAAAAAACGCGACCAATTCGTGTTGGAATCCTGTAAATCGGCCAATTTACCCGTAGCTGTAAGTATGGGGGGTGGTTATTCGGAGCGCATTGCCCACATTATTGAGGCCCACGCCAACACCTACCGGGTGGCAAGTGAAATATTCTTTTAATCGCTGAGGCTGAAGCCAATACAAAAAAAAAGTCACCCGCCTTGCGGGTGACTTTTTACTTATAATCCCATGAACATATCCAAAATAAACTAGCTCATTTAAAAAAAACAGGCTTAAAATTTGCTGTTAACATCCAGAGGACTATCTTTACCGTCATAATCAGTCGAAAAAAAGAACACACATAACCTTAACAAATTGTAATCTCACGACTGAACACGTAATCCCATGAATAGCGACCTGTACAAAGGTGAGGAGAGCAAATCCTCACCTTTTTTTGTCTATATTGTTGCAGGACCTAATTTAAAGAGGCGCAGATCGTCCTGGCAAATAAATCGCCAGGACGTCCTGCTACCAACAAATTATAATCCCATGAACATGTCAAATTCTTTTTAGAAGTGTTGCTTTCAACTTTCTTCTTTCTTTATGATCTCGTTTCCTTCTGATCACAATACAAATATGCGGCTTAGCGCAGGGCGACACAAAGACAAAAAAATCAATTTGTGAATATTTTTAAGCCTATTTTTTTATCAAAAAAATTGATTATCAGTAAATTAAGATTGTCTTGAGTGAGAAATAAAAAAAATACAGCTCCCCGTTTTTACTTAAAAAAGGTTGTTTTTTTCTGATTTTTTTTGTGCCAGGTGTTTTTTACGCAAAATAACCCTCCTCCCGAATTTTGGAACCGTCCAAAATTCGGGATTTTTTTGGGGGTTTTGCCCCCAAAGCTGCCGTATCAAGGACGTAGACGAACACGTGTCGGACACCTTGGAGGTGTCCGACACGTGTTCGTCTAAGAAGAGCTAGCAAAAACAGGTTGTGGCTGCGAGGCCAGGCAACGCTGAAAGCGTGGCAGGCAACGCTGAAAGCGTGGCAGGCAACGCTAAAGGCGTGGCAGGCAACGACTATACGATCATTGGGTTGTTCCTTCGCGCTAAAGCGCTACGGTTGGGACACATCTCTCCAACCTCAAAATTAGCAAGCATTTAATCTGGAATTGTTTGCGCGCCACACCATCTTTAGTAAGCGTGATATTAAAACACGTGAGTAGGTATCTATAACGC
>Ga0208544_10000955_pt1 | contig 20718 bp, 16 predicted proteins | sample DEB08_DNA_9_FD_184526 | JGI IMG/M metagenome (GOLD analysis project Ga0208544, IMG submission 184526) | Aqueous microbial communities from the Delaware River and Bay under freshwater to marine salinity gradient to study organic matter... | ecosystem: Environmental > Aquatic > Marine > Coastal ... | reverse complement strand
ACCTATTTTCTGCTGGTACTTGAACCTACCATAGCTCTTTTTTATACCTTTATGGTATCTTTTTTCTTTCCAAATTTTCAAAGAACTACGACTGTATTTTGTTGCAATTTTTTAGGGTAGTTATGAATATCTTAATGGATTATATCTGTACCTTACAACAATATAACCATAAAACAATCTAACAATTACTAAAAATGTTACCAAAAAAAATAGCCCTAATAGGCGTGCCGTGGGATAAAAAAGGAAGTTATTTAGGCGGTCAAGCGTTAGCGCCCAATCGAATTCGAGAGGCAATGCATTGTGGGTCGGCGAATTATTGGACCGAATTAAATGTCAATCCAATAGAAAATGAGTTGTTTGAGGATTGGGGAGATTTAAAACTCAAGGATTATTTTGATGTAGAAAAGCAATTTGCTAGAATATTGAATAGGGATGTGAGAACACTATCAATCGGCGGAGACCATTCGATTACTTATCCAATTATCAAGGCGCATGCTCAGTTCCGAGGGGAATTTGACATTCTTCAAATAGATGCCCACGGGGATTTATACGACGAATTTGAAGGAGATAAATTTTCTCACGCTTGCCCATTTGCACGAATAATGGAACAAAAGTTGGCAACTCGGTTAATTCAAGTGGGTATTCGAGCTATCAATCCGCATCAAAGGGAGCAAATGGAACGATTTGGTGTAGAAACGATTGAAATGCACCATTTTGATGCAGGGCAACGACCGACGTATAACAAACCAATTTATATTTCTTTGGATTTAGATGGATTAGACCCTGCGTATGCACCAGGTGTTTCGCATCATGAACCAGGCGGCTTAACGACTAGAGAAGTCCTGCGAATCATTCAAAATATTGATGTACCGATTATTGGCGCAGATGTGGTGGAATATAATCCACATAAAGATGTATCAGATATGACGGCGATGTTAGGCGCTAAATTGGTTAAGGAAATTGCGGGTAAGATGATATGAAAGTTGCTGGTTGCTAGTTGCTGGTTACCGTGGAACAACCAGCAACTAGCAACCAGCAACTTCTCACCAATTAAAGTACAAATCATGAAAAACGAAAAACCATACAATCCCCATAAAAAAGAAGCCCAACTCCGGGCGGAGTCTGAAACTTGGGATACCTCAAAAATTAGCAGAGCAACAGCCGAGGATATTCCAATTATAGATTTAAAAGATTATTTGACGAACCCTACCGAGAAAAAGTTAGAAGCGTTGGCAGCGCAATTACTGCATGCCAGCACAAAAGTTGGATTCTATTATTTGAAAGGTCATGGTGTGAGCAATGAGTTAATTCAACAAACGTTTGCGGCATCCAAGCGATTTCACAACTTACCATTAGCGCAGAAAAATACTATCAAAATGGATAGGGCAGACTGGCCAGTTGGAGGCGTTGGTTATCTACCTTTTCATACTCGAAAATTACCCACTCGAAAAAAAGGGAATGCGAATGAAGCCTTTTTAATAAAACGACAAATCGGCGGGGGCAAGTCGGTAACTTTGGATGATAACCAGTGGTTAGCAGAAACGACGCTACCAGGATTTAGACAGGATGTGGAGACTTATGCGGCAGCCATAGAAGCATTAGCTTTAAAATTATTGCCCATTTATAGTCGAGCATTGAAGGTGAAACCTGATTTTTTTACCGAAGGTTTTACTACGCCAATGTACCGATTGAGGATGACTAAATACCCTTCTATTAAAGCGTACGAGGAAGATGAATTTGGGATTGCGCCACATGTGGATAGTACTTTTATAACCATCTTAGCACAAGACAAAGAAGGCTTGGTCATTTATAATGAAAAAAAGCAAGATTGGATGCTTGCGCCAGTTATACCAGATACCTTTATCATAAATACGGGTGAATTGCTACGACAATGGACAAATGACTATTTTTTGAGTATCAAGCATTTTGCCAATAATAATAATTCCGATACGCCGCGCTATTCTATTCCTTTTTTCTTTAATGCCAATGCAGCTTATCGAATGCATTGTGTGCCGACTTGTTGTTCGGAAATGAATCCACCAAAATATCCGCCTTTTTCTTATTTGGAAAGTCAGGCAAGTGTACAAGGAGAATAAAGGGTTTTTTATAAAAATGAGATAGCTCTCGTTTGGTCAATTTTCAATTTAAAATTTTCAAAAAGAGAGGTATTCATAAAAAAAAGCTAACAACATTTCGATAAGTATCGAAATGTTGTTAATTTGGGCCTGCAAATAATTAGGTACTCATTATTTGAAGTGGGTATAAATTAATTTTTTCTAGAAAAAAATTGTAAAAAATATGAAAATATTAGTTATTGGAGGTACAGGGACCATTGGTAAAAAAATAGTAGAACATTTTTCCAAAGACCATCAAGTATTGGTTGCTGGAAGAAGTTCAAAAGACTATCCAATGGACATTGCGGATACAAGGTCGATTAAAAGAGTCTTTAAGAAAATTAAGAAAGAAGGAAAAGTACATGCCATTATTTGTGCGGCAGGGGAGGCAAAATGGGCCCCTTTTAAAGATTTATCTGAAACGGACTATCACATTGGATTACGTAGTAAGTTAATGGGGCAAGTCAATGTTGTTCGCTTAGCTAAAAAATGCCTTAAAAAGAAAGGCTCGGTGACTTTGACAACGGGTGTATTGGCAGATGACCCTGTTTATAAAACAGCAAGTGCGGCAATGGTTAATGGTGGCGTTCATAGTTTTGTGCAAGCTGCTGCCTTAGAAATGCCTAAACAAATAAGAGTAAACGTTGTCTCTTCTGGAGCGGTGATGGATTCTTGGCATAAATACGAAAGTTATTTCCCTGGACATCCACCTATTGAAATGGACAAAATGATGAATGGGTATATTCGAAGCGTAATGGGCAGAGGAAGAGGCCAAGTTATTCGAATTTATGTTTAATTTGTAAAAGCGAGAAGAGAGACCATTTCATTGAGATAATAGAGATTGAAAAAAGCAGGTACTTAGCTTCAATAAAAGCTAGAAATACTTCATGAGATTGAAGTTGAAGGGAAGCTAGAATTTTCGTTTATTGAGCACTTAAGGAGTAACTAATGGAGCTATATTTCGTAATTTTACGGAATTGTGGAGATTATCTCCATAGCTGTATTTTTATAAAAATTGTGTATTGAAAACTAGAGATTTATTCCTAATTTTCCTAACATTTCTACTATCCTTACGCCATTCTCAAATAAACCATTATCGATGCTAAATTTATCCGCAAAAATTATTGAAAATAGCCTGACACCTGCCGAGATTATCGAAGCAGTTAAGATAGGAACCATTAAATATGAATCAGGTATTTATAAAGTCCCGACAAGGATTCATCTAGAAGGGGCTGGTATTACAAACTTAGTAATGCCTGCAATGGGGGAGGATTACTTTTGTACCAAATTAGTGTCGGTTGTTCCGAGCAATCCACAGCGAAATTTACCTATGATTTTAGGGACGGTGATTTTGAGTAAAATGGAAACAGGGGAAACTATTGCATTAATGGACGCGCCTATGATTACCGCCTTGCGAACAGCCGCAGTTGGTGCTTTAGGGTTGGATTTGATTTCACCCAAAGAAACCAACAAAATCGGTATTATTGGTTTAGGGGTACAGGGAATTTGGCAGACTATTTTTGCTTGTTCGGTTCGTGCGGTTAAAGAAGTTTATTGCTATTCGAGAACGAAGGTAAAATTTGATTTTTATAAAAAGAAGGTGCTGAAAAAATGCCCTTATCTAGAAATATATTGGTGTGAAAGTAGTGCCGAAGTTGTTCAGAAATCGCAAGTGATTTATGCTTGTACAACTTCATCGAAACCTATTTTTTTAGCGACCGAAAAGCTAATAAAAAACAAACGTTTTATCAGCGTCGGTTCTTTTCAGAAAGAGACGCAAGAATTGCCGAATTTAGTCTATGAAAAGGCGGATGTTTTACTGATAGATTCAACCGCAGCTAAAGAGGAAGTAGGAGATGTGATTAATGCCCTAAATAATGGTTTTTTTAAAGACCATCAAGTTTTTACGATGGGGAAAATTTTTACAGGAGAAAGGGAAATTAAACGGGAACAAAATGTGGTGTTCAAATCTGTTGGCATGGCTGCTTTTGACTTGGCTTTGGCATCGGCAATTTATGAAAAGATAATTGTAACAGAAGACCTTTTAAAATGAATAAATTGTTCAAAAAATTCAACTTTCAGCCACCAGCTAATTGGGCAAAGATTAGCACTATAGACATGCATACGGGTGGAGAACCATTAAGAATTCCTATTGCAGGTTTACCAGAAATAAAAGGAAATTCTGTTTTGGAAAAAATACAGTTTTTTAAAGAAAACTACGATTATATTCGGACAGGGTTAATGTTTGAACCTCGTGGGCATGCGGATATGTACGGTGCCATTATTTCGGAACCAAGTTCTCCTGATGCTGATTTTGATGTCTTTTTTATCCATAATGAAGGCTATTCTACCATGTGCGGACATGCGGTATTGGCATTGACCAAATTTGCCTTTGAGACCAATTTATTGCCAAACAAAAAAGATGATAAATTGACCTTAAATGTGCCATGCGGAACGGTTTATGCGGAAGCAAAAATTGAGGATGGGATAGTAGTCGAAAGTACCTTTGAAAATGTGCCTTCTTATCTTCATTTAAACAACCAAACGGTGCAAGTTGAAGGCATTGGAGAAGTGACATTTGATATAGCTTTCGGAGGTGCTTATTACGCTTTTGTGGAAGCGGAATCAGTTGGGCTAAAAATGACCCCTGATTATTATAATCGCTTGATTGATTATGGTCGAAGGATAAAGTATGCGGTGATGGATAACTTTGAGATTAAACATCCAGTTGAACCAGATTTGAGTTTTTTATATGGGACGATATTTACGGGTAATCCAGAAAATCCAATCCACCATTCTCGTAACGTTTGTATTTTTGCGGAAGGAGAAGTCGATAGGTCTGCTACAGGGTCAGGTGTGAGTGCAAGAGCAGGATTGCATTTTTCCAAAGGGGAACTAAAATTGAATCAACCCATTATCATTGAAAGTATTTTGGGGAGTACGATGACGGTGGAAGCGATTAGAAAGACCGATTTTTATGGTTACGAGGCAGTTGTGCCAAAAGTAACAGGCGCAGCCAATTTTGTTGGACAAAATGAATTTTGGTTTGACCCCAACGATCCTTACAGAAAAGGATTCATTTTTAGATAAATGGAGTTACGAATTTCGAGTTGCGGGTTGTTTACAATTTTATTCTGATTATGAGAAACTAGTTGAATTTTGAAGATTAAGCTAACATAAATGGAAAATATTCTAGTCATAGGTGGTGGATTAATGGGCAGTTCAGTTGCTTGGAAATTAGCGGAGCAAGGCGAAAAAGTCCTCCTATTGGAACAACAAGGAAAAACATTTAATAATGGTTCTAGTTACGGAGCTGCTCGGATTGCTCGTAGTTTGGGCCCTAAAAAAGATATTTTTTCTTTTGTACATAATCGAACGGTGAAAGAAGTGGGTAAACTAGTTAAATTTTTGAATAGTGAAAAGTCCGCTAAAAAACATCAAATGGCCGATATTTATTCCACTTCACCTGTATCTTATCTTTATAATAAAGCACAATATGACCAAATAGATAAATTTCGATACAAAAAACAAAGAAACGATTACCGAAGGGCATCAGGGGATTCCGCTTTTAGAAAGTTTGGGGTTACCTTAAAAGAAGACCAAGTATTGGTAAGAGAACACAGACAATATTCTGGGACGATTAACCCAAAAGAGTTGATTAAAAAATTGAGATTAGGGATTGATAAAAAAGGGGGAGAAATTAGATATAACCACAAAGTAACTAGCTTAACTAAGAAAGAAGATTACTTTGAGTTGGAGGTTTTGAATACAAAAACAAATAGTGTTAAGACGCTTCAAGCTAAAAAAGTAGTCGTGGCGGCAGGCCCTTATACCGTTTCAGTACTTAAAAAATTCGCTCCTTATTTTAATCGAATTATTACCCCTAAAAGAGTACTGCTATCTTATTTTAAGATTGCAGACAAACGCTATCATCAGTTGTCTGACTTAGAAATAAAAAATATTTTAGCGGCACAACCCATGTTTTCTCAAATTGGAAAAGAATATTTTTCAATGATAGAAAAGTTTGACAAAAATGGTGCGCCAATTATTAAAGCAGGCGGTCATCAAATTCGACGAAATATCCTTGATTTAGATAAAGTTTGGACATTAGCCCCTCGCAAAAAAGAGGTAAAATGGGTGAAGAAGCAATTCAGAAAGTACTTTGAAATGCTGGAAATATTTTTGAAAAAGAAAGAAATTGAAATGGTGGATGCCTATAATTGTGTGTACTCCGAAACTAGGACAAAAATTCCTTTAGTAACGCCTATTTATAATAAATTTGGGTCTTTGGATAATAATATAATTGTTATCGGAGGAATGTCTGGAACGGGCGCTAAAGGTTGTTTAGGGTATGGGGTAATCGGCGCCAATTTGCTTTTAGGTAAGCAAGGAGAAACTAGTAAAATATACCGTAAAGCAGTAAGGGAATTTGGTAGCCCAGGAACACGGTTATATACTCGAAGAATTAGACGAGGAAGATTGTTTTAAGTTAATTTTAGATTATTATAATTCATCGTTCATCATTTGACATCTACCTTCTCCGCCACCAATACATAAGTTGGAAAAGCATAAGTTTCCCTTGCGGTGAACTCTTTGATAGCAAAGCCATTTAGTTCCAGAAAAATCGTTAATTCATCACGGGTAAAAGTTCTTAAATTAGAATTGTCTTGACCTAGTTCAATTAATGCATCTCCTTCTTTTTTATAATAAATGGAATCCCATTTGAAGCCCATACCATAAGCAAAATTTAAGTACCATTTACTTTTACGAAGGTAGGTCGTTTGATTGGTAGTAGCGGTATGAACAATTTCGTCAGATTTTGCTACAATGGGCATAAATTGATTGGCGTCTATAAAATCAAAACATAACAACCCTCCTATTTCTAGATTATTATGGATATTAGCAAATGCTTCATTTACAGCTTGATTGGTTAACAGATAACTAATGGTTCTTGCTGTAATAATGACACTTTGGACTGGATATGCTAAGGTGAAGTGGCACATATCTCCCTGTAAAAATTTTCCAGTAGGCATTTTGTTACTTGCCAATGTAATCATTGCTTCATTTAGGTCTAAACCGATATAGTCAAAGCCATCTGCTAGAAAATAAGGGACTAAATTGCCTGTACCACAACCTATTTCTAGGACCTGCTTTTTTTGATACTTTTTTAACAAATTGCTATACAGCGTATATTCTGCGTTGTAATCAATAAAGGTTTGGTACATCGCCTCATAGACAGTAGCTAATTCTTTATATAAATTACTCATGAATTCAAATCTAATATAACAGTATCCCCTTTTTTAGAGGCCTCTTGAATGTATACTTAGTTATTGACTAAGGTGTATAGTACTTTAAATATTCTTTCATAAATTATCCCTTAGGAAATCAATAAATTCAGTAATTGCTTCTTCATTTCGTTTATAATAAGTGTATTTCCCAAATCTTGATTGAGTGACTAAACCGACCCTTTGCATCATTGATAAATAATGGGAAATAGTAGAAATAGACAAACCTGATTTTTCCCCAATATATTGTACACAAACACCATCATCAAAATTTCCTTTGATATGTTGAAAGGGAAAGTGTTCCTCAGGATTTTTTAACCATTGTAAAATTTTTAATCTTGTTTCATTTGATAATACTTTACTTTTTGCTACTAAATCCATGGGACAAATATAATTATAATTCAGTAATTAACAATTATTATTTTATTAGATTCTAAGGAAAAGGAGGCGTCAAAATTTTACATTTTTTCGTTCTTTTCAGAAAGTTAAAATGTCGAGAGAATGTTCTGATATATATTAAAATCATCAATTTTTATTACCTTCGTGAAATAGTAATGCCTTTTTTTAACGTCAAAACTATTTTCTAAACCAATATATGCCAAAATACGAAAATCATACAGATTTTTATTTATGGAAAGGCTTTAAAAATGGAGATAAAGATGCCCTAAACGTCATTTTTAGAAGATATTACCCGTTATTATATAGTTATGGTAGCAAACTCACCCAAGACAAGATACTAACAGAAGACTGTTTACAAGATTTTTTTCTTTACCTCTACGAACATCGGCATAACTTAAAAGATGTTGATACCATAAAACCCTACCTTTTCAAAGCTTTTCGCAATCGACTGTTTAAATATTTAAAAGCAAATACGAACCTCGTTTCTTTAGAAACAATAGAAAAAAACGGACTGCCTATTGAATTCTCCGCAGAGGATCTAATGATCCATCAAGAGAATGCACAACTACAAAATGCGCAAATTGTACCCTTACTCAATCAACTCACCAATAAACAGAAAGAGTTAATTTATTTGAAGTATTATAATAATTTAAGCATCACCGACATCGCTGAAGTTGTCGGCATCTCCTATCAAGGCGTGCTGAACGGTCTAAGTAAAACCATGAAAAAACTAAGAAAGGTGCTTGCATTTGCCTTGGTTTCTATGCTTTTTATACTTTTTTAAAAAAAACATTTAAAAAAGAGGTTATATAAAATAACTTTTAGACTGGTAGGAGTAAAGACACTTTCAAATAAAACCTTATTGATGAATATTTACCAACAACAACGACAACAACAAAATTAAAATTAAACCCTTGAAAAAAGAATTCACCAACTTAAAAGATTTTATAAAAGATGTGTCTTTCAATCGATGGATTTTAGAAAAATCGGAGAAGGATAGCTTAATATGGGAAGAATGGTTGACCAATCATCCTGAAAAAAAGGAATTACTGGAGGATGCGGCGAATATCTTAATGGGCATTCAATTTAAAGTGTCCTTGCCCACTCCATCGAAAGTAGAATCAGAGCTCGAGTTATTGCATCTCTCTATTGCAGCAAAGGAGGCTGCTTATAAACAACCCAAACAAATATTTGGCAGCCTCCGTAGCAATCGAATATGGGCAGTTGCCGCAGCCATCGCTTTAATAGTGGCGACTACTTTTATGATGCCCTATTTTTTGCAGGACACTATTATTGAGCATCAAACTGCTTTTGGAGAATTTAAAGAACTTCAATTGCCAGATGGCTCAAAGGTTGCGCTTAATGCTAATTCTACGCTGAAGTATGAGGCGAATACGCCAAGAAAAGTATGGCTTGAAGGAGAGGCATTTTTTGAGGTAACTAAGAAAACGGACACAGGCGAAAATTTCCAAGTACTAACAAATGATTTAACGGTAAAGGTTTTAGGAACGACTTTTAATGTGAATAGTCGAAATGAGCAGACCAAAGTATTTTTAGAAGAGGGAAAAGTAATATTAGAAGGAATAGCAGTTGCTCAAAATACGCTAGAAATGATACCTGGAGAGTTGGTCCGTTATTCTAAAAAAGACAAAAAAATCATAGAAAAAAGAGAAGCTAAGGCTTTAGAAAATATTTCTTGGAGAAACGGAGTCATTCGATTTACGGAAGTGCCTCTATCAACAGTTTTGAAAGAAATAACGGCGATTTACGGCATTCAATTCGATAATAAAAGTAATAATTCAACAGATAAACGCTTTTCTGGCGGTATTCCGAACAATAATTTAACCATTGCTTTGGAAACACTAAAAGAGATTTACGGGATAGAAATTGAGCAGCAGGATGCCGTTTATATTATAAAAGAATAGAAGGGAGCAATCAGACCATCAATTTCATTGATTGCCAAAAGTCAGCTATTGAGCGTGACTTATTCTACGCCATAATTCTGACATCTGATAATTATCGTTGATAACAAAAAAGGCTATAAACGAAAAATGAATTTAAAACACATAGCAGTAGCACTCCTACTTTTAGCTTTCGGGAATCCCCGAGGGATAGCTGCTATTGGTGTTTTAGAAACTGAACCATTAAGTCAAGTATTAGAAAGAATAGGGGAGAAGTACCAAGTTGTATTTTCCTATAATGCGAAGGACTTAAAAAATATTTCTGTCCAATTTGCCTTCAAAGGAACAGAAGCTTTAGAAACGGCTATTAATAGGGCCTTGGTCAACACCAATCTAAGGTATAAATACCTCGGAGCTAATTTTTTTGTTATTCATAAAGACAATAGAAATGGAAAGAAGCGGCTTAAAAAGATTAAAAGAAAGCTTCAACAAATTGAGCGTTTAGGGGAAACGAGTGATTTGAGTATTTCTAATGGTAACTCAACGACGGTTTTTGAAGCTGCTGAAAAATTACAAAAAACGAAGACAATTCAAGGAACGATTACTGATGATAAAGGGGAAACGTTAATAGGCGCAACCGTCCTAGTGGAAGGAACAACTCTTGGCACCTCAACGGATTTGGACGGGCGATATGAATTGATGATTCCTATTGAAACAGCGGCTATTTCAGTAACTTATACAGGTTTTTCTAATCAGGTGGTAGAAATAAAGGAACAACAAATAATTGATGTTCAATTAGTCGGAGGGATAGCACTAAATTGTGTGACCGTTTTTGGTTCAAGAGGAAAACCACGCACTAGTTTTGATTCGCCTGTGCCTGTAGACCATATTTCAATTGATGCTTTAAAAAATACGAACAGAAATACTTTAGACCAACAATTGATGTTTCAGTCGCCCTCTTTCAATGCTACTCAGCAACCCGTTTCTGATGCAACGGCTCACTTTAACCCTGCTGATTTGAGAGGATTATTACCTAGTAGAACCTTAGTCTTAATCAATGGAAAAAGGAAAAACAGTAGCGCATTGGTCTATAGTGTTTCAACGGTAGGAAGAGGAGAAGTTGGCGTAGATTTACAATCCATTGCTCCTGATGCTATAGAAAGTGTAGAAATATTACGAGATGGAGCAGCAGCGCAATATGGTTCTGATGCGGTGGCGGGGGTCATTAATTTAGTATTAAAAAAGAAAACAGCTCCTTTTGTTAATGCTGGGTACAGTACGACTCTAGAAGGAGACGGTACACAATATCAAATAGCCACTGGGTTTTCTGCTGATATTTTTGACCGTGGTTATGCTAATTTTACTTTAGCCTATAGCAATCAAAGGCGGTCACAAAGAGCGGGCAAGATAAGTAGTCGACAACAAGAAGCGGAATATTTTGGAACGGATATTTATAGCTTAGCAGATTTTGAAAACTTTTTAGCCGTCAATCCAAGTGCAGGAAGTCAAGTTGGATTGCCAGACAAAAGTGCCATCAATTTTGCTTTTAATGCAGGATATACCCTTAATGCCGCTACGAATACGGAAGTGTACGCTTTTGGTACATTAATGAGTAGAAAGGGGGCATCACCTCAATTTGCTAGAGTACCGTATTGGGTGACAGGATTCGAACAAATTTACCCAGACCAAGCGTTTTTCTTGCCAGAAATGGCGCCGAGTATTGAAGATAATACCCTTGCACTTGGTATAAAAACAACTTATTTAGATTGGGATATTGACCTTAGTACAACCCTTGGAAGAAATAGAATTAGGTACAATATTATCAATTCATTTAATCAGTCATTAGGCGCTAATAGCCCAAAATATTTTTATAATGGAGCGCATAGTTTTGCGAATATTGTCAATAATTTAGACGTTATAAGAACTTTTACTCCTGAAAAAATTGATGCTTTAACCTTATCCATTGGCGCAGAACAGCGAACAGAATATTTTAGCACAGAAGCTGGTGAATTTGCTTCCTATGGAGATGGTTCACCCGATGTGTTAGACCGGATTGGTTCGGAATCCTTTAGTGGGTTTAAACCAGAAAATGCGGCTAGGAATACTCGAAATAATCTGGGCTTATACACAGAATTAAATGCGGATTTCACTGCTAAATTATTGATTGGTAGTGCCTTGAGGTTTGAGCATTATAGTGATTTTGGTAGTAATATCAGTTGGAAATTTAATAGTAGGTATAAAGCAATTCCAGATAGACTAAATATCAGAGGCTCGGTTAGCAATGGCTTTAGAGCGCCTGCTTTACATCAGATTTATTATACGGCTACGACCACCACTTTAACACAAAATGGTATTGTTCAAAATCGAATTTTAAATAATCTGGATCCTGCGCTCAAAGCATTAGACATCCCCAAACTAAAACCAGAAACCTCCTTTAATATAGGAGGTGGGTTTACTTATAAATTGAGTAAAAAAATTGGTTTTGCAGCGGATATTTACCACATAAAAGTAAAAGATAGAATTGTACTTTCTGGGCAGGTAGGATTGACAGGAAATGAAAGTTCTCCGATTGACCAGTTGTTAAATAGGATCAATACTGCTTCTGCTGGCTTCTTTTTAAATGCGGTTAATACGACCACAAAAGGGATAGATTTAGTCCTTAATTTTGAGGATACTCGAATTGGTAATGCGAACTTAAAAGGTAGTATAGCAGCTAATTTTAATCAAACTTCGGTAGAGGAGGTCAATTTACCTAATTTTATAGAGGAGCAGAACTTAATGAACAATATTTTGTCTAGAGAAGATATATCTCGGATAGAAAGTTGGCGTCCTAAACAAAAAGTGATAGCTACCAGTACTTATTCCTTTAAAAAATTATCTACGACATTGTCTGGATTTTATTACGGAAGTATCAAATATAAACATCCAACAGAATCAGCGTATGATGCAGTTTACAAAGGTAAAATGCTAACAGATATAAGTTTTGCTTATGCCGCAACAGATAATTTAAAAATAGTGCTTGGCGCAAATAATATATTTAATGTTTACCCTGATACTTTTTCGGAGGCTTATGAAGGAGCAGTTCCTGACCCCAATCTAGATTTTGTTGGACGGTTTAAATATCCCTGGCAAACCACTCAATTTGGGATAGATGGCATCCGATTTTTTACAAGGGTCAATTTCACTTTTTAAGAAAAAATTAGGGGATATAAATGATAAAATAAAGTAAAAATAGTTGAAATAATTTAATATAAAATTATTTCATACTTTTGCAAACTTTTGATATTTCGAGGAAAATAGAGATATCTACTTTTAGCCGGATACATTTTGCATTAAACACGAAGATTATAAATGAAAAGTCTTTTATAATGTATATAATCCTATGATTAAAAAAAGAAGGCTTTATAAAACGACCAAGATGATTACTAAGAAAAAAGCTGTTAATAGAATGACTAAAAAAGTAGTGCAACTACTTTAAACCAACTTTAAACATTACATTTTCATTTCTTAGCAGCAACATAATTAGCTATACAAGACTCACTATTGATTAGTTAATTGCAATTTTTAAACAATCTTTATTAATTAAAAAGTTTTAGATGAAACGATTTTCGACATTATTATTAGTGCTATTTTTTGCACTACCTCTTGCATTAAATGCACAAAATATCTCTGGTAACGTTGCCAGCGCAGGTGAAGCAATTATTGGAGCCAATATCTTAGTGGCAGGTTCTAGTACAGGTACTATTACTGACCTCGACGGTAATTACTCACTAGATTTACCAGCGGGAACTTACTTGATCGAAGTAACTTATACTGGTTATACTTCTCAATCTTTCAATGTTACTTTGGGCGTTGGCGAAAGTAAAACAATGGATATTGAAATGGTAGAAGGTGTTAGTTTAGGAGATGTTGTAGTAACAGGTTCTCGTACAGCACCTCGCTCTTCAACGGATACACCATTGCCAATTGATGTAGTTAGTGCATCTGACTTAATCTCAACGGGTCAGAATTCTTTTGATAAGGCATTGACTTACAAGATTCCATCTTTTAACTCGGTAAACACACCAGTAAATGATGCGACTTCTTTATTAGATCCATTTGAAATCAGAAATATGGGACCTTCTCGTACCTTGATTTTGATTAATGGTAAGCGTAAGAATACAAGTGCATTATTATATACACAGACATCTCCAGGACGTGGAGAAACTGGTGCAGATATTTCTGCTATCCCTCAAGGAGCTATCGAAAGAGTAGAAATCTTAAGAGATGGTGCTTCTGCTCAGTATGGTTCTGATGCGATTGCAGGGGTAATGAACATTATTTTAAAGAAAGATGCTCAAAATGGTAGCGTTACTTTTACTGGTGGTTTGACTGCTGAAGGTGATGGCGAAACTTATGGTGTTGCTTTAAATAATGGATCTAAGTTAGGCGAAAATGGATTTATCAATTATACGATTGATTTATCTAAAAGAGAGCAAGCTAACCGTCCAGGTGTAGTAAGTGCAGAGGGGGAAGCAGGTGACTTCGGTGCGCCTTTGTCTGAAGTACAAGCATTTTTGAATACACGTCCTGACGCAGGAAACATTAACGGTTCTCCTGAAACGACTGCTGCTAAATTTTCTGTAAACATGGGTTCTAAAATTTCTGAAAACTCAGAGATTTATGGAAACGCTGCATACGTTTACAAGAAAGTAAACAGTTTTGCTAACTACAGAACGCCTTATTGGAGAACTGTAGAGGCTTTCCCTTACTTAGCAGATTTCTTCCCTAATGGACCTAATGGTGAATACGTTGGTTATGTGCCTACTTTTGATGGTAACTTGACAGATTATAACGGAACTGTTGGTTTTAGAAACAACAAGAATGGATGGATTTCTGATGTTAGTGTAACAGTTGGTGGCAATGAGCAAACTTATATTGTCAGTAACTCTCACAACCGTAATAATACGTTGAATCCTGATGGAACGAATAAATACAGAGAAAATAGTCCTTTGATTTTTGATGTAGGGGGAACTAGATTCCAACACACAGTAGGAAATATTGACATCACTAGAAGAATGTCTGACAAAGTAGGTATCGGTTTTGGTTCTGAGTTTAGAAGTGAAACTTTCACCGTAATTGAAGGTTCTGAGGCTGCTTACGAAGATGGTGGACCAGATTCATTCTCTGGAACAGATCCAAGAAATGCTGGTAAATTCAACCGTTATAACTTCGGTGGATATTTTGATTTAGCTTTAGATTTAACGGATGATTTCTTAATCAATGGTACTGTTCGTTTAGAGAACTATTCAGATTTTGGTTCTGCAGCAGTTTGGAAAGTAAGTTCTCGCTACAAGGCTAGTGATGCATTGACGTTTAGAGGTTCAGTTTCTACTGGTTTCAGAGCACCATTATTGCACCAAATTTATACGCAAAAAGCGCAGTATAGCTTTATTCCTGGTCAAGGTATCCAAGTTGGTGGTTTAATTAATAACGTATCTAGAGAGGCACGATTATTAGGTTTACCATCTTTGGAAGCTGAAAAATCAACTAACGTAACTGTTGGTTTAGGATTTAAGCCAAACTATAACTTCAGTTTTACTTTAGATTATTACAACATTGCTGTTGAAGATAGAATTATCTTAAGTTCAGAAGTTAGTAGTACTGGTGGTAATACTACTTTGGATAATGTATTGAACGAAAACAACTTATCTGATTTAAGTTTCTTCGTAAACGCTTTGGATACGAAGACATCAGGTTTTGATTTCGTTGCTAACTACAGAAATGTAAGCGCAGGAAGTGGAACTTTAGGTTTTGCACTTTCTGGTAACTGGACTATCCAGAATGAAAGAGATGGTGATGTTAAGAATCCAGCAATTGTAGAGCAAGCAGGTCAAACTGTATCTAATGCAACACAAGAGGCTTTATTCTTCTCTTCTCGTCCTGAATTCAAAGTTATTTTAGGTGTTGATTACAAAGCAGGTAAATTTGGCGCATCTTTGAACAATACTGTATTTGGACCAACTACTTTCAGACAACAAGGTTTGGATGCTGGTTTATACACAGAGTTTGAAACTAAGATCGTAACGGATTTAGCTTTATCTTATCAATTAACAGATAAGACAACAGTTGCTTTAAACATCAATAACTTATTGAACGTTTTACCTGAATGGTCTTTCAAAGCGGATAGAGGTTCAGAAGCATTATTAAACGATGCATCTTTCTTACAAAATCAGTCTAATTTGATTACATTTAACCAACGTTACTCTCAAATGACTTATGATGGTTACCACTTTAGTCAGTTGGGCACAATTTTCAATTTAACTGTTAATGTACAGTTCTAAATAAAGAAGCATTAAGCACTTAATTTTACTAGTGATAAATGAGTGTAGATAGATTAATGGCTAGTCTAAAGGTTAGTATGCTTATAATACTGATTTTTAGGCTAGGTCATTAATTTTAGTTGCTAATAATAAAAAAATAAGCTATGCAAATTTTGCGTAGCTTATTTTTTTGCCTAAATTTTAAAATAGGAAAGCACCTGTTTTATAGTTGTTCAAACAACAAGGCAACATCGCAACAACTATAATTAATAAGACAAGCCTTCCGCTTTCATAGCCCGCCGATAATTCATAGCGACGGCATCAAATTTTAAATGTAATTCTTCTGCAAAATCAAAAGGCACTTGTTCGGGTCGTTGAGATTCAACTACTCGCTTGTCTTGGTCGAAAATAACTTGTTCAAAATTTTGGAGCACCGTATCGGGTTCGTCTTTATCATAATTGCGGCCAATAATACAGTACCCTCTACATTTATTAGGGGAAATAGGTTGAGAGACAAAGAAATAAACCATTCCTTTTTCACCTCCCCAACCTAAATTTAAAACAATACTGTAGGGGAGATGTAATTTATAATTACTTCGACGTTCTGGTTTGACCACATCTGAATTAGCAAATACAGGAAACTCAGCTGAATTTTGAGCTTCTGGTCGAACTACACTATATGATAATATAGCACCATTTCTAGTAACTTTATAATCGGGCACTACGGGTCTTTCTGGATCACCTAATAAGCCTGGATGAACCCAAGGAAAATGCCCAAAATCTGTAAAGTTTTCTACTTGCCGAGACGCATCACTTTTCCACTCAAAAGGACCTGTTTGTACAACTTTCCAATTGTCATCTTCTAGCTTTGGAATTTCAGGTAATGGGTAAGCGGGGTCTTTTAATGCGACCCAAATTAAACCATATCTTTCACGACAATGATAAGTTGGCGTTTTCGCTTTAGCAGGAATTTTTGCAGCTGGTGCTTGCGGGATAAAAACACAAGCTCCTTTTGTATCATATTGCCACGCATGATATGGGCAAACCAAACAATCATCCTTTATCCAACCTAGAGATAGCGCCGTTCCTCGATGTATACATAAATCTCGCATAGCATGCACCCCACCAGCTGTACTCCGCCATATTACAATAGCTTGTTCTAATAAAAAAGTACCATAAGGCTTGTCTTTAGCGACTTCTTTGCTATAAGCTACAGGATGCCAGCAAGCGAATAATTTTTCTGGAAAATTCATTTTAATTTTATTTTCCGTAAAAATATTAATTAAATTAATATATAGTTAATTAGACAAAAATAAGTTAACAAAAAAAAATGGTTTTAAAAGAAAACCTCTCTTAAAACCATTTTATATTTGATACTTAAATATACACTAAGTAAAACTTAAAAAATAACTTGAATATTAATATCCGTATACCTTTATTAATCCGTGGTATATCAAAAACTTGTTCACTTTATTTTTCATCTATTACTTAGTTCTTAACCTGCTTCCCTTGATCCGACAAATACTGCATCTGCGCAATATTCGTCAAATATTCATTCGGGGCCATTCCTGTCCCTAACACTTTAGAGGAATAGAAAATAAAGCTTTTTAAATCAGTCAATTCTTGGTCGGTAATCATCCCTTTTAAGGCTGGCATCCCTTGTTTGGCTAACGCACCATTCAGTACAATCTCATCATAATTCTCAAAAACTTGGTCGGTAGAACGACCTAAATCTGGCGTAGAAGAATGACCAGCGCCAACCATTGGATGACAACTAATACAGAAACGAGTAAAAACATTCCAGCCATTCCCAATTTGAGCAGGGCTAGCATCATCTCTCAAAGCCGTCAATGGCTGCTCAAAAGCAGGCATTTTTTCTGGATGTTCAGCAGTACCACCTAATTTAAAAGTATAAATTGTCCCTGGGTGAATCCGAGGTACATGCTTATGTAATTTAGCTAGATAGCCTCCCCAGCCAACTAAAATAGTAATATATTGCTCCCCATCCACCATATAAGTAATTGGTGAACCAACAATTCCTGAACGAAGGTCAATTTGTTTCAATACTTTTCCATCTTCCACATCTCGAATAGTAAACATCCCAGTGGCATCCCCTTGCATTAATAAACCTGTAGCTGTACTTAATAAGCCACCATTATAAATACCAACTTGGTCAATACCCCAGACTTCTTTTTGGGTCTTTGGATTCCAAGCAACCAATCGCCCACTTGTGGTATTCGGAACAGGTGCATTCGGATTAGGATCAAAGACATTAGGCATGTATAATTTATTATTCAAAGATACATTGGCATGGAATCCACCACCTAAAGCATCTGGATTGTCAGGACTGCCCGTATTCACAAAGCCTTGAGATTCTTTTGCTGTTGGAATATAAACCAAGCCAGTTTTATGATTATAAGTCATTGGCGGCCAATTATGTCCACCATGAGAACTTGGCGCAATCCAATGTACTTGTCCATCCGTATAGCGAGCGCCTTCTGCTTCGATAGGTCTACCATTTTCATCCATCCCCGTTGTCCAATTTTGATAAACAAAATTATCCGCAGAAATAAATTGCCCATTGGTTCTATCAATCACATAGAAATACCCATTTTTAGGCGCTTGCATCAATACTTTTCGAGTCTTTCCCTCAATTTCCATATCTGCTAAAATGATATGTTGTGTAGCGGTATAATCCCAAGAATCACCAGGAGTCATTTGATAATGCCACACATAAGAACCATCATCTGGATTTAAGGCAACAATACTGGACAGGTATAAATTATCTCCTCCACCTGGGCTTCTAAATTCTCTATTCCAGTGAGCGCCATTACCGACACCGATGTAAAAGAGATTTAATTCAGGGTCATAAGCCATGGCATCCCAAACCGTACCGCCACCACCTTGCTTCCAATATTCGTCTCCATTCCAAGTTTTAGCCGCTTCTGCTAAATCAGCATGTTCATAAGGCTTACTTGGATCACCAGGAACCGTATAAAAACGCCATACTTGTTTACCTGTAGCAGCATCATAAGCAGTGACATAGCCTCTTGCGCCAATTTCTGCTCCACCATTTCCAATAATCACTTTGCCTTTGACAACTCTAGGCGCACCTGTGATAGAATAATTTTTAGTGGGGTCAATGGTCATTACTTCCCAGTTCTTTTTACCAGTTGTCGCATCAATAGATAATAATTTTCCATCTAAAGTACCCATGAATAAAGCCCCTTTATATATGGCTAATCCTCGGTTAGAAAACCCACAACATAAGTCTACATTGGAATCTGTATTATAATCGTGGATAAATTGCCAAATTTCCTCACCCGTTCGAGCATCATAGGCCCATACTTTATTAAACGGTCCAGAAAAATATATAATCCCATCCACTACTAAAGGGGTTGCTTGCAGTCCTCTTTTAGTACCTATTTCTTCAGACCATGCAAGGCCTAAATCTTTGACATTTTCTTTGGTGATTTTGTCTAAAGTAGAGTATCTGTCTTCTTGGTAATTTCGACCATAGGACATCCAATCGCCTTGTCGAGCATCTGCATTAACTAGTGTTTTATCTGAAATTTCGCCTGTCACTTTTGCAATGTGTTCGGCGCTGCCTTTAACTAATTGTTCTTCTTGGCAAAAAGTAAATAGAAAAATGGTTGACAGAATTGCCAAGCCTACTAGAAATTGTTTTTTCATTTTGCGCTTTATTTGATGAATGAATAAGGCACAAAATAGGAAAAAACTAATTGAATGAAGTAAAATTGATAGAAAATAATACCATCAAACCATAGACATCTCAGAGACGATACAAGTTTTTAGGTTGGATTATATTTGAATCAATCTTCATACAGACCTCCAAGTATTTTCAAAACCTTGGAGTGTCTATAGGAGGAATTTATTCATTATTCAGTTGCTTTCTATTAATTTCTAATCAAATTAACAATCTGAGAGGGCAAAGTTTCTGTAGCAATAGACGGTTTGAAAATACCTAACCGAACCGCTTCCATCGCATAAATGACTTGGCTAATTTCGTGAATGGTTTGATGATCAGATGGCTCAGTTAAATTAGGTTGGTATCTATGTAAAAGTTCTTGGCTAATTAATTGAATGGCAGCCGGATTTTTTAGTGGGGCACTTTGAGTAGTATCCAATTCGTCTGGTAGAAGAATAGTTGTATTATCAATTTCAAGCAGGTCATTTTGTTCTAAAATATCTGTTCTCAAACTGTCTAAATCCCAACCGCCACCTTTGGGGTATTTAAAACGTTCGCTAATAAAAGTTTCTAGTTTATCTAAAATGATTTGGTCAAATTGCCAGAAAGTAGATAGGGCATCTAATTTAAAATTATTTAGATTAGCAGTATTCGTTTTTCCCTTAAGCTGGTTCATAACAGTAGGTTTGTACTTTGGTTAATGCAATATAATGTGAAATAAGGGGAAGATAAGTAGAGAGAAAGTGTAAGTTAATTTCTTTTTTACTGCAAATTTAAACGCTTAATAGCTTAACCATCTGGACAATTTAAACTCTTAATAGCATTTTTTTAACACTTTTAGCAATATATCAATTAACAACTACTTTTTTAACTTTTACCTCGGCTACCCTTCTAGCGTTGTAAAATATTGCCTTTCAAAGATTTATCTTTCCTTCTTCGGGGTTCTTTAAACCCTGTCACGTTTTCGCATAAAAACTCGAAAAGATCAGGGAAGTCTTGCTTAAATAA
>Ga0208544_10000949_pt1 | contig 20772 bp, 22 predicted proteins | sample DEB08_DNA_9_FD_184526 | JGI IMG/M metagenome (GOLD analysis project Ga0208544, IMG submission 184526) | Aqueous microbial communities from the Delaware River and Bay under freshwater to marine salinity gradient to study organic matter... | ecosystem: Environmental > Aquatic > Marine > Coastal ... | reverse complement strand
CTTCTAAGATACGTGAGGGTTGGGAGCCTGTCAAGGCAACAGATCACCCCGAGATTACGCTTGTCACTATTGAAAACGAAAGGTTCAAAGACAACGTAGTTATTGGAGGTTTGTTACTTTGTAAAGCGCCGGATGAGATGGTTGAACAACGTAATGAGTATTACACCCAGCAAAGTCGGGCACAAATGAACTCTGTGGACAACAACCTTATGCGAGAAAATGATCCACGTATGCCGCTGTTTAATGAGCGGAAAACGAATGTTACCTTTGGTAAAGGTACATAAACTAAATTTATTTGGAGTAATTCAAAATGGCTACTACTGCCGCACCATACGGGCTACGTCCCGTAAAACGTGCTGATGGCCTGCCCTACGCAGGTGCTACTACTCAGTACTTGATTGACCCCGCTGGAGAAGGTACTAACCTTTTCAACGGCCAAGTTGTTCATATCGGTGCCGATGGTTACATCGCACTGAGTACAGCGACTGGCTCTGATGGCACAACAAACGCATTGCCTACGGGTACAACCCTCACGGGTTCCTTGGGTGTATTTGTTGGCTGTGAGTACGTTAACGCTCAAGGTCAATTGATCTTTAGTCAGTACTACCCTTCTGGCACCACTGGTGTTGTTAAGGCGTATGTTGTTGACGATCCCAATGTGTTGTTCCAAGTTCAGATGGATGGTGTAATTGACCAGTCTGATATCGGTGCTAACACGTTCTTCGCTGCTGCTCAAAGTACCTCTACGGGTTCTACCCAGACTGGTAACTCTACAAGCGCAGTTGAATCAACAACTGTTACTACAACCGCCGCCTTCCGCATTGTCAGCGCCGTATCGCCTATTGGTGACGCGTTTCCTGACGTGTTGGTTAAATTCAACCCCGGCTATAACAGCAGCACCAATGCTGTTGGCTTATAAGGAGCTAAATAATGGCTATTTCAAGAGCACAATTACTAAAAGAGTTACTGCCGGGACTAAACGCGTTGTTTGGTTTGGAGTACGCGAAGTACGGCGAAGAGCATAAAGAGATTTTTGAGACTGAATCTTCTGACCGCTCTTTTGAAGAAGAAACTAAGCTGTCTGGCTTTGGTTCTGCACCTGTTAAGGGAGAGGGTTCTGCCATCTCTTACGACAATGCGCAGGAAGCATGGAGCGCACGCTACACGCACGAAACCGTTGCTATGGGTTTTTCAATCACTGAAGAAGCGATTGAAGATAACTTGTATGACTCTTTGTCATCTCGTTATACCAAAGCGTTGGCTCGTGCTATGGCGTACACCAAGCAAGTTAAAGCAGCAGACGTACTGAACGGCGCTTTTGCTGGTACTACTTACGGCGACGGTGTTGTGCTGTGCTCTACTGCACACCCGCTTGTTTCTGGTGGCACTAACTCTAACCGCCCTGCGGTGGCGTCAGACCTTAACGAGACTTCTTTGGAAGCTGCTATCATTCAGATCGCTGGCTGGACTGATGAACGTGGTCTTTTGATCGCTTCTAAGCCTAAGAAACTTGTTATTCCCCCCGCTTTGCAGTTCGTAGCAACTCGTTTGTTGGAGACCGAAGGTCGTGTAGGCACTGCCGATAACGATTTGAACGCCATCAACAACAACGGATCTGTCCCACAGGGCTACTCAGTTAACCATTACCTTACCGATACAGACAGTTGGTTTTTGATGACTGACGTACCTAATGGCCTGAAGCACTTCGTTCGTAGCCCAATGGCTACTTCTATGGACGCTGACTTCGATACCGGCAACAGCCGATATAAAGCCCGTGAGCGTTATTCGTTTGGTGTATCTGACCCACTTGGTGTGTTTGGTTCGCCCGGCGCGTAGTATTATTTGTGTGGGTTAGTGTTTGGGGGTCTTTGGCTGTCACCTTTAACCCTTACTAACCCACACAAATATGTTATATCAAAGGGGGCTTCGGCCTCCTTTTTTATGTTTGACTTAAAGCTATATACTATGATATGTTTAGTCCTATCGGGAAACAATCCGGTGAATCTGACAGACCCGGCTGACGACATGTAGACAGATTCGCCTTAACTCACATGTGAGAACTATAAAATGGCTAAAACCACTTTTTCCGGCCCAGTCCGTTCGGATAATGGCTTTCAAATCCCCGTCGTAGTTACTGCCGACCTTCCTGCCTTTGCTACTACCACAGTTGGTACTGTATATATGGTTAGCGATAACGGTGCTGGTGACGACGAATACTGCATCGTAATCAATACTGGCGCTGCTTGGGTCACCGCTGTTGGCGCAGCTCTTAGTTAAACAGGGGGCTTAAATGTCTAGTTCTGATGTCCAAGCAAAACGTGTAACCACCACAGGTTCGCTTGCTGTTGGCCCTGCGCGTGTACGACAACTACAGGTGTTAACAGATGATGTTGGCCCCGGTAGGTTAACCATAACTAATGGTAATGGTGGCCCTACGCTAATTGACCTTGATTTCCTCCAAAATGACTCTCATTCAGTTAATATTCCTGATAATGGGGTTCGTTTTGAGAGTGATGTATGGATTTCGGTTGAGACTAATATTACCGCCGTAACTGTATTTTATAGTTAATATGCGTAAATATTATAAAGCTGGGGGTAAAGTTGACAAGGCCGCGATGTCTTGCAACGCCCCCAAACGTACGCCTTCTCACCCTAAAAAGTCTCATGTAGTTAAATCATGTGAGGGTGGGGAAGAGAAGGTAATACGTTTTGGGGAACAAGGCGCAAGCACTGCGGGTAAGCCCAAACAGGGCGAGTCTTCAAAAATGAAGGCTAAACGTAAATCTTTTAAGTCTAGGCACGGTAAAAATATTGCCAAGGGGAAGTCCTCCGCAGCGTACTGGGCCGACAAAGTTAAATGGTAGGGGACAAAAATCATGCGTAACATGTTTAAACAACTTTTTGGCGATGGTAGTAGTACCGATAAGGACAAGAAAAAAAGTAAGAAAAAAGATAGTTATACTATGGCTCGGGAATACGCAGACAAAGCAAAAGCCGAAGCCAAACGCGGGAAAGCAAAAGCCGCTAGCCCCGGAGTATCTTCGGACGCTATGCGTGACATGGTGAACCGCCCTAAAAAGGCTATGCCTACCTCAAAAGAAATGCAGGCTAAACGAACTAGTGGGGCTACACCTACAATGGCTGCTCCCGGCGTAAGAAAGGCCCAGCAAACTAAAGCTAAGGACTTGACAACCCCCACCCCCGCTCCTGCTAACGTAAACCCAAAAGGTATGACAGGCACGGCTAAACCCCCCGTTGCGGATATGATGCGCCGAGAAGCTGCTACTGCTCCCGGTATGGTCGCTGAAGGGATGGCTAAATCTGTCGGGGAAGCAAAAAGCCGTGGGGCAGACAAGTTTATTGGTAAAGATGGTACACAAAAAGCAGCGGTCACTAAAGAAGAATTAGAAGCCTCTGGGTTAAGCCTGCGAGATTACTTAAACCAGCAGCAGGGCAAAACCCGTCGCCCTGAAATGAAATGTGGTGGGATGGCTAAGGCTTACAAGAAAGGTGGTAAAGTTCGTGGCGTAGGTAAAGCTACTAAGGGCGTACGCGCTTGTAAAATGCGGTAACACGTAGGGAAAAATAATGGCTACGTCAGGAACTACAGCGTTTAACATGGACTTCACGGAGATTGCCGAGGAATCGTGGGAACGGGCTGGGCGTGAAATGCGTTCTGGCTACGACCTCAAGACTGCTCGGCGCTCTATGAATCTGCTCACTATTGAGTGGCAGAACCGTGGTATTAACATGTGGACTATAGACAGCGGTACTATTCCCCTTACCCAAGGGACTGGGCAGTACGACCTACCTGCGGATACTATAGACCTGTTAGAACATCAGTTACGCACGAACAGCGGCAATGTATCCACACAATCTGATCTTACCCTAAGTCGTATTAGTGTAAGTACTTACGCTAGTATCCCAAACAAATTAACCCAAGGCAGGCCAATCCAGCTTTACATAGAGCGGTTACGAGACGCCCCAAAAGTTAACGTCTGGCCTGTACCGGACAATGATAGCTACACACTGTACTACTGGCGTATGCGTAGGATTGAAGACGCTGGGAGTGGTGTACAGACCTCAGACATGAACTTTAGATTCTTTCCGGTATTAGTAGCAGGATTAGCTTACTATATAGCTATGAAAGTACCTGAGTTAGTAGACAGGGTTGGTATGTTAAAGTCTATATACGATGAGCAATTCCAGCTAGCCGCAGGAGAAGACAGGGAGAAAGCATCAGTTAGGTTTGTACCGCGTATGGGGTATTTATAGCCGTGGCTAGTCAATTTGCTTCCAGTAAGAAGGCTATAGCGTATTGCGATATATGCGGTTGGGAATATAAGCTAAAAGAGTTACGAAGTCTTATAGTTAAAAACAGGGATACCAACGTAAAAGCCTGTCCTGAGTGTTGGAATGAAGACCAACCCCAGCTAAGGTTAGGCGAGTTTCCTATTAATGACCCGCAAGCTCTACGCGACCCTCGACCGGATACTAGCTTAGGAGAGGCAGGAGACTACAGTAGCAGAGATATACAGTGGGGGTGGAATCCAGTAGGTGGGGGGTTTGACCCATATAGCTTAACGCCTAATGCCCTAGTACTTAGTGGTAAGATAGGTGAAGTTACGGTAACAACTTAATAGGAACACAATAATGAACGTATTTGGCATGAAGGAAGTGAAAGTAATCAAAGACAAAGGAGTGCAACCTTGTGGGCACGCTCCTAAACCGAATATGGAAGGGGTTAAAACCTCGGGCACAAAAGTCCGTGGCACTGGCTGTGCGACTAAAGGGTTATATGCCCGTGGCCCTATGGCGTAACCTATGAACTATACCGAGCTAAAAACCAATATCCAAGACATTTGTGAGAACACGTTCACAGATGAACAGCTCGCTATGTTTACGCAACAAGCTGAACAAAAAATATACAACTCTGTACAGCTACCTGCACTGCGTAAAAACGTTACTGGCACACTAAGTACCGGAGTTCAGTACCTAGGGATACCCACTGACTTTTTATGGTCTTATTCTTTAGCGGTTATAGACGGTAGTGGCGACTACACTTACTTATTGAACAAAGACGTTAATTTTATCCGAGAAGCATACCCAAATAATACGGGTACGGGGGTACCTAAACACTACGCTTACTTTGATGACAATTCTTTTATAGTCGGCCCTACTCCTAACAGTAACTACTCTATGGAGCTACACTACGGGTATTACCCGGAATCTATAGTAACTGCTGGCACTACGTGGCTAGGTAATGAATTTGACTCTGCGTTATTAAATGGAGCGCTAGTAGAAGCCATAAGATTTATGAAAGGCGAACCAGATATTATAGGTAACTACGAGAAGATGTTTGTACTATCTATGGGTCTATTAAAGAATCTTGGTGATGGGAAACTACGCGAAGATACGTATCGTTCTGGGCAATACAGATCACCAGTTAGCTAAGGAAACATAACATGGCAATTACACAAGCAATGTGTACTTCATTTAAAATCGCTCTTCTAGATGGAGAGATGGATTTTAGTGGAGATACATCCCAAGTATTTAAAATAGCATTGTATACTTCTAGTGCAACTTTAAGTGCGGCTACTACAGCGTATTCGGTTACTAACGAAGTATCCGGTACAAACTATGTTGCGGGGGGAAATACATTAGCTATCTCTGCTAACCCTGCGGCTACGGGCACTACAGCGTTCTTAGACTTTACGGACTCTACGTGGGTTAACGCCACTATTACTGCTAGAGGTGCATTGATATACAGCACTTCAGCCGGTAACCCTGCCGTAGCGGTACTAGATTTTGGAGCAGACAAAACGTCTACTGCTGGCGATTTTACTGTGCAATTCCCTGCCGGGGACGCTACAAACGCTATTATACGTATCGCTACGTAGGGCGCATAGATGCCGTCTTCTGTCGAATACATAGGTTGGGGTAGCGGTGCTTGGGGACAAACTCCTTGGGGCACTGACCTAACCATAGTATCGGTAGATGGTGTAGTCGCTGTTGGTCAAGTAGGTTCGGTTAATGTAACAGGTATAGCAAACGTCTCTGTAACGGGCGTAGCGGCAGTAGGGCAAGTAGGCACTGCAACGGTAGACGCCGAAGCAAACGCCCCTGTAACAGGTGTAGAGGCCGTTGGACAAGTAGGCACCGCAACGGTAGACGCCGAAGCAAATGCCCCTGTAACAGGTGTAGGGGCTGTAGGTGAAGTAGGCTCAGTTACTGTAGACGCCGAAGCAAACGCCCCTGTAACAGGTGTAGCGGCAGTAGGGCAAGTAGGTACTGCAACGGTAGACGCCGAAGCAAACGCCCCCGTAACAGGTGTAGTAGCCGTTGGACAAATAGGTGCTGTTACTGTAGACGCCGAAGCAAATGCCCCTGTAACAGGTGTAGAGGCACTAGGTGAAGTAGGCACAGTAAATATAGTATTTGGTATAACTATATCTGTTACTGGGTTAGTGGCATACGCTAAACTAGGCACGGTAGTCGCAAAGGCAAACGCAGATATCCCAGTAACAGGGCTAGTTGCTGTAGGGTACATAGGCACAGTAAATGTATGGGGTGAGGTTGATGACACCCAAGACCCAAATTGGCAGAGCATAAATACAGGCCAAGGCAGTAATTGGGGGGCTATAACAGACACACAAGACCCAAGTTGGCAGAACGTAAACATAGGCCAAGGTAGTAATTGGGACTCTATAACAGATACACAAGACCCGAATTGGGAAAGAATAGCCGCATGAGGTTAGTTAAATGACAACACAATACACTCCGATATTAAAATTAGCCCTACCCGTTCAAGGGGAATTAAGCGGTACGTGGGGGGACGTAGTAAACGACAATATAACCTCTATGGTAGAGCAGGCGATTGCGGGTCGCTCTGTTATAGATACGTGGTCTGCTAACTCTCATGTGTTAACCACGGCAAACGGTACCGCTGCGGAGTCTCGCGCAGCAATGCTGTCCTTAACTGACTCTGGCACCGCGCTGACCGGAGCAGGTAGCGTAATTTGTCCCGCGCTAAGTAAAGTGTATATTGTCAAGAATGGCACGGCCCAAGTAATCACAGTTAAAACGGCCGCTGGTTCTGGCATAGCGGTTCCTGTTGGCAAAACCATGCTTGTATATTGCGACGGTACAAACGTACTAGAAGCTGTAGACCACGTAGTTACCCTATCTGCTGGCACCCTGACCATTACGGGCCTTACTACTTTCGCCTCTCTTAAAGGTACTGGCGCAGTAACTGTTACTAATATCCTTGACGAAGACAACATGGCGTCTGACAGCGCCACGGCTTTGGTTACTCAGCAGTCTATTAAGGCGTATGTTGACAGCCAAGTAGGGGCTAACAACGAGCTATCAGAAGTCTTAGCTAATGGTAACACCACGGGCACAAATGACATTGATGTAGATGCCGCTCAGAAGGTTCAGTTCCGAGATGCCGCTATATACATCAACTCCAGCGTAGACGGCCAGCTTGATATTGTTGCAGACACTGAGATTCAAATTGATACAACGACAGTTGATATTAATGGTGCTGTTGATGTTTCAGGCACTCTAGACGTCACAGGAGCCGCCACATTTAGCGGCAATTTGGGTATTGGCACTAGTTCGCCAACTTACAAACTTGATGGTGGCTTTGCTAATCAAACGTGGGGTTGGTACTTAAACGACAGCTACAATGCAGGCATGACTTACAACACCGCAGAGCGAAGCCTGTTAATCCACACAAAGTCTGCCGATGTCATTGACCATATTAAGTTTGCTACGGGTGGCTCTGCATTAGAGCGACTCAGAATTGATGCGGTAGGCAATTTATTGGTGGGTACAACTGACCCTAATGTTCATATTGGAACGGCATCAGGGGCTGTAATAACTTCAGCAGGTTTTGGCTTTTTTGCTGTCAGCAGCAATGCTCCCATTTATGCCAATAGGCTAACCAACGATGGGGCTATTATTGACCTGCGCAAAGACGGCACATCCGTAGGTAGTATTGGTACTGGCAACAACGGCAATCTATATTTAGGCTCTGGTGATACTGGTATAAACTTTAATTCTGATATCAATTCTGTTTATCCAATCAACCCAAGTAATGGGGCTGCTAGTAACGGCGCTATTGATTTAGGCTATAATGGTATAGCTTTCAAAGACCTATGGTTATCAGGCACTGTTAATGCAGGAGCCGCCACCTTTAGTGCAGGCATCACAGCCACTACTGGTGCGTTTAGTGGTGGGGTAAACATTACTGACTCATCCTATGGTATATACTCTACAGCCGTAGCAGCAACCATAGGGTATATTGGAAATTCAGCAAACGATTTAACTATTTTCAGTTCGACAGCGGGGCATAACGGACTACGCTTTCATGATAACGGCATTCTGCCAATTGATAATACTGGCGCTCTTGTTGACGCGGATGCTGACCTTGGTATAGGTACATATCGTTTCAAAGATTTATATTTGTCGGGAACTGTCAATGCAGGAGCGGCGACGTTTAGTGGTGTTGTTAAAGTCAATACTGCGCTCGCGTTGGGAGATATAAATCTCACGCAAACAGCAGATGCAAAAGGTATCGTGATAGTTGATTCAACGGAAAGTGGTGCTTTAAAACTTCAACATAATGCAGCCAGCAGTTATATAGCAAACAACGATACGCGCAACATGGTTTTTGCAACTAACTCTTTAGATAGAGTGACTATTGACGGCAGCACAGGAGCGGCGACGTTTAGTGGTAATGTGACTATTGGATCACAAACTTTTATTTCAACTACTGGCGGTGTTTATGTTGACGGGGGTTATACAACAAGAGTGACCGCAAGTGGGTCTGGTGCCGCAGGACACGATATGTTGTTTTATACGGGCACTGGCGCTGGCTCAGAACGCCTCCGAATCGACGCCAGCGGCAATTTGTTGGTGGGTAAAGCGGCTTCTAGCTTTACTACAGCAGGCGTTGAACTGGCGCAAGGTGGCACAGCAGGTAAGGTTCAGATACAACGCTCTTCTAGCCCCTTAGCTCTTGTTAATTTAACGGACGATGGAAGCATCCTTAATTTTTATAAAGGAACCACAAGCGTAGGTAGTATTGGTACTTTAGGAGGCAATTTATTTATAGGCTCCCCAAACGGAACAGCGGCACATTTAAGGTTGGGTGAAGGAGGAATTTTTCCAAGTGATAGCGGCGGGTACAATAGAAATGCTGCTATTGATCTTGGTGGCATATCTTCAAAGTTCAAAGACCTATACCTATCAGGCGGTGCAATCATTGGCGGCGGCGGCACTTCTCAAACAGGAGTAATTAGCTTTGTAGCTGATAGTGAAAGAGCCAGAATAGAAGGCGGCTACCAAGCAGGTGGTGGTGGTTACATAAAGTTTAATACTGATACTCCGGGTGGCTCTAATTTGGAGCGCATGAGGCTAGACGCCAGCGGCAATTTGTTGGTGGCAAAAACTACTGCTGGTACGGTATTAACACATGGTGTTGAATTATCGTCAGCCGGTGGCGTTTTTTCTACAACCTCTGTTGCTGGAAACAGCTCTTATTTTGTAAACTTAGCCTCGACGGGAACAAGGTACTTGCAGCGGTTCTATGCGTCCACAACTTTTGTAGGCTCAATTACATCAACGGGTACAGCAACAGCCTACAACACAACATCAGACTACCGCCTAAAAGAAGATGACGTACCAATGACAGGCGCTACAGAGCGTGTCAAAGCACTACGTCCAATCAACTTTGCGTGGAAGTTGGATGGCTCAAGAGTCGATGGGTTCTTTGCACACGAGTTAGCAGAAGTAGTGCCAGAAGCAGCAACAGGTACTAAAGACGCAATGCGTGATGAGGAATACGAAGTCACCCCAGCAGTCGAAGAAGTCAGAGATGAAGATGACAACATCATTACAGAAGCCGCAGCAGCCGTTATGGGTACTCGTAGTGTTCCTGATTATCAAGGCATCGACCAAAGCAAGCTAGTGCCTTTGTTGACAGCAGCACTACAGGAAGCAATTGCTAAGATTGAAGCCCTAACCGCCCGACTCGAAGCCTTAGAAGGAGCATAACAAATGGACTACTTATTAGATTTTTACATTTTTGCAACATCACTGGTCACTGCGGCTAGTGTGGTTGCGAACTATACTGACACTCCCAAAGATGACGCGTGGGTTGCTAAGGCTTACAAGCTCATGGAAACTTTTGCATTCTTAAACAACAAGGCGAAACAATAATGGCAATATTTAGCTGGGTAATTTCTACTCTTGAACGCGACCTCCAACCAGCAGACATGGACGGCGCTGTCGTAATAGCGCACTGGCGGTGTAACGCCGCTCAGACTGAGGGTACGGGCGATGATGAAGTAACGTATAACGCGACCAACTACGGTACTTGCGGCTTTAGTCCTGACCCAACGGCACCGGGGTACGTCCCTTATGCTGACTTAACTCAGGACGAGGTGCTTGATTGGGTTTGGGCTGACGGTGTGGACAAAGACGCTACTGAAACTAGTTTACAGGCTAACATTGATTTGCAGATCAACCCTGTAACCGCTTCTGGGTTGCCGTGGTAAATGATCGAGGTCATGGCTGCACTGGCCGTTGCTAACTCTGCTTTTAAAAGCGTCCAGACTCTTATGGGTCGCGGCGCAGAGCTTGAGCAGATGGCCGGTCAGTTAGGCAAATGGTACACAGCAGCTTCTGATATTAGGGCTGCTGGAGAATTGCAAAAGCCGAGCGCGTTTAGACGCTTGGTTGCTTCTGAGTCTGTCGAGACTGAAGCCCTGAACCAAATCATTGCCAAAAAGAAGTTACTGGAGCATGAGCGTGAGCTGCGGTCGATGATCGTGATGAGGTTTGGGGTCGCAGAGTATCAAGAGATGATGCAGATGCGCAGGGACATTCGCGCTGCTAGAGAGCGTGATCTATACGCCAAGATGCGATTGAAGCAGAACATAATAGATGCTGCTATACTAGGTGTCGGTGCAATGGTCTCGATAGCGTTGATCGTTGCTTTTTTTACCTTTATTACAGAGAGCGGTACTACTGCATAGGGTGTTTATATGGTTAATAGCGGGAAAGATGTAGTGGACGTAGCAGCAGCATCAACAGCAGTTTTAACGCTGGCAGCGTGGCTTCCTCCAATGGCTAGCCTGTTTACTATCATTTGGATGGCCCTACGGATTTACGAATCTGACACAGTTCAAAAACTGCTTGGTAATAAACAACCTTAACCTTAACGAGATTACACAATGATCACTATTAACGACAAAGAATATGACCCCGCAGACATGACAGCAGAACAGCAACACATGATTGCTCAAGTCACTAATTGTCGAAACAAAGCTCAAATAGCATCAATGGACATGCAAATCGCCCAAGTCGCGGAAAGCCAGTTCGCCGCTGCTCTGATTGCCTCTGTTGAAGAGTCAGAACCCCCTGCTGATGAGCTAGACGGGTGAGTGTATTTTCCGATTTAGTAGGGCCAGTCACCGGCCTGCTAGACAAGTTTATCGAAGATAAAGACCAAAAGAGTGCTTTGGCGCACGAAATTGCAACAATGTCACAGAAGTATGCGCAAGAAAACGCGTTGGCCCAAATGGCAGTAAATAAGGCTGAAGCAGCCAGCAACTCCATTTTTGTGTCGGGCTGGCGACCGGCTACGGGCTGGGTATGCGTACTGGGTATGGCGGGTAACTTTATCGTCACGCCATTTGCAAACTTTGTTTTGGTGCTGCTAGATATCCATGTAGTTGTACCACTGGTTCCGTTAGACACTATGATGCCGGTTTTACTTGGGCTTTTAGGGTTGGGTGGTCTTAGAACGCTGGAAAAGACAAAGGGAGTTCATCGGACAAAATGATTGAGTTAATCAGGTTTGGGTCATTCAAAGACCGTACAGTCGGGAGACTAACATACAATGATGAGCATTTTTACACCATTGAGAAACCGTGGGTTGACAATCAACAAAATATTAGTTGCATCCCGACAGGTTACTACAAACTTATCCGTGTTGATTCCCCGAAATTCGGAGCAAACACATGGGAAGTTGCGAACGTTACTGGCCGTAGCCACATACTCATTCATGTTGCCAATACTAGCGCTGACGTTATTGGTTGCATCGGTCTCGGTATGGGGCTATTCCCTCAGTTGCAGGGCGTATCAAACAGTCGAAAAGCGATTGAAAACTTTTACCTTATGACTGCTGACAAAACAGAAGAAGAACTTATCATAAGAAATGGCGCTCTTGATTGACCCAAAAAGACTAGTAGGTAATGTATGCCGCTTAAAAAACTACAATTAAAGGCAGGGATAAACCGAGAAAACACTCGATATACTAGTGAAGGTGGTTGGTACGACTGCGATAAAATAAGGTTTCGCCAAGGTACGCCTGAAAAGATAGGTGGGTGGCAGCGTATATCGGATACTACTTTTCTGGGGGTATGCCGTTCTCTGTGGAACTGGGTAACCCTTGGCAGTCAGAATTTAATCGGTGTGGGGACTAACCTAAAGTTCTACATAGAGAATGGTGGGGCATACAACGACATAACGCCGTTACGGGCAACTGTAGTACTAACTAACCCTTTCGAGACCACCAGTGGGTCACCCATAGTAGAAGTTACAGACGCAAGTGGGGGGTATACTGACGGAGATTTTGTTACCTTTAGTGGGGCAAGTGCCGTAGGGGGTTTAACCCTAAATGCAGAATACCAACTGGTTGAAACTGTTACACCCAACGTTTACACCATAGATGCCGGCACTAACGCGGGATCAAGTGCTACTGGTGGGGGTACAGTAACGGCAGCGTATCAAATAAACACCGGCCCCGCGTTCGTTGTTCCTTTAGTAGGTTGGGGAGCGGGTAGCTGGAGTTCCGGTACGTGGGGTGTTGGTGCTACATCTACTGATGCTATTCGCGTTTGGAGTCAAGCTAACTTTGGGGAAGATTTAATTTTTGGGCCTCGTAATGGAGCTATATACTTATGGGACGCTACGTTGGGGCTAGGCACAAGGGCGGTGCTCTTAGCAGGTACAGAAGTACCAACGTCCCAGAAACTAATACTAGTATCGGATATTAATAGGTTTGTATTTGCTTTTGGGGCTAATGAGCTTGCTTCTGCCACTATCAATCCTATGCTAGTGCGTTGGTCAGACCAAGAAGATGCCACTAATTGGTCGCCTTCTGCTACTAATCAAGCAGGGGATCTAGTGTTGTCCAACGGAACCCAGATTATAACTGCTAAACAATCTCGACAAGAAGTATTAGTGTGGTCAGATTCCGCATTGTATTCCATGCAGTATGTAGGCGCACCCGCTGTTTGGGCAGCGCAACTTGTGGGGGAAAACATATCTATTGCAAGTCAAAACGCGGTAGCTTACGCCAATGGGGTAGCTTATTGGATGGGTAAAGATAAATTTTATATGTACGATGGCCGTACGCAATCCTTAATATGTGACCTCCGTAAGTTCATATTTAATGACTTTAACGAAGAACAATACGAGCAAGTATTCGCAGGTACAAACGAGTCCTACCACGAAATTTGGTGGTGGTATTGTTCTAAAGATTCTAATATATCAGACAGGTACGTAGTGTATAACTACATAGAGCAGGTATGGTACTACGGAACTATGAACCGTACCGCATGGCTTGACTCTGGGCTAAGATCACACCCGTTAGGCGCTACATACAGTAACAACTTAGTCAACCACGAACAGGGCGTTGACGACAACGAAACCGCTACCACAGTGGCTATACCTGCGTATGTGTCTTCCGCACAATTTGACCTAGAGGATGGACACCAATTTGCGTTTATTTGGCGTATACTACCGGATATAACGTTTGATGGCTCTGAAATAGGTAACCCTAGCGCTGTTATGACCCTACTGCCAATGCAGAATTCTGGTTCTGGGTATAACAACCCCGCTTCTGTAGGGGGCGATAACAGCGCAGGGATAACGCGAACTGCTACGTTGCCTATAGAACAGTTTACAGGACAGATATTCACCAGAGTACGTGGACGGCAGCTAGCTATAAAGATAGAATCTAGCGAAATTGGGGTTACTTGGCAGTTAGGCACTCCCCGTATCGACATGCGTTCAGACGGGAGGCGGTAATGGCTTTACTTATTACTTCCGAAGAAGATCTTAATCAGCTCGCCCCGCCTGCGTTGCCCCAAGCAACAGAGCAATATAGTCGGCAGTACCAAGACCAACTTAACAACATCCTACGGCTGTACTTTAACCGGATAACTGCCTTACAACAGCAGTTGGATTGGGGGCAAGCCGTTGATTATATTGATTTTGATACAACATTTACCCCCGCTATCCATCAGGTAGGTCGCCTAGACTGGGATCCTGATGATGCAACTCTTGAGCTTAATATGGATTACGGGGTTGTGCAGCAGATAGGTCAGGAGACTTATGCTCGGGTATCCAACGAAACTGGGATAACTATACCTAATGGCACGGTTGTCGGTTTTGCCGGAGCAACAGATGATACTCTTAAAGTAAGCCCCTACCTTGCTGATGGTTCGCAGTCAACGCTGTATATCCTTGGCGTAATGACTCATGATCTGCCAGATTCGGGAGACAGAGGTTACTGCACAGTTTGGGGGTTTGTCCGGGATATAAACACAAGTTCGTTTACCCAAGGGGATGTTCTATACGCCTCTCCCAGTACGGCGGGGGGGTTTACAAACATCAAGCCCACAGCACCGAATAACGTGGTTGTTGTTGCGGCGGTGGTAAAGGTGGGGACTACCGATGGGATTATTTTTGTGCGCCCCACTATTACGTTGCAGGAGTATTACGGCACGTTTGCTCGCACAACTAACTACACTGCCGCAGCCGCTAACACTGCCTATGCTGTTCCGTTTGACACGGCTGTTGTTACTAATGGTGTGTTTATTGGAACACCTAATTCCCGCATAGTAGTGGTGGAATCGGGCTTTTACGGCATTACTTGCACCTTGCAATATTCCAGTAGTAACGCATCGGTTAAGATCGCATACGCGTGGCTTCGTAAAAATGGCACAGACGTTGTGCAATCTTCTCGGCTAGTATCAGTGGATACCAACGGGGGGTATCGTCTTGGCATTTTGAACGAATCAGTCTCACTCCTTGCGGGGGATTATATTGAGATTATGTTTGCAGCTACAGATACTGCGGTTATTATGGCAGCGGTTGGTGCCACTGCTTTTGCCCCCGGCTCCCCTGCTGCTAACTTGAACATCCAGCAGCTTCAGGAATAACTTGTTTATTAGGCTAGGTAGGTTTTATTTACAGGAACGGCCATATGAAATTTAAATTTAAAGTTTGCCTCTTCACCAATGCTAAGTTATCGAACTAAGGGGTAAACGCGTGCCAAGATCAGAAGAAGTAATAGAAACACCGGCTAAGGTAAAAGCTAGGGAAGCCGCCGAAGCCGCTGCTAAAGCTAAAGCCGATAAAATTAAAGCCGATGCCGCCGCTGCCAAAGCTAAAGCCGATAAAGCCGCTGCCGATAAAGCCGCTGCCGATAAAGCCGCTGCCGATAAAGATAAAGCCGATGCTGCTGCCGCTGCCGCCAAAGCTAAAGCCGCTGCCGATGCTGCCGATGCTGCCGCCAAAGCTAAAGCCGCTGCCGATGCTGCCGCCAAAGCTAAAGCCGCTGCCGATGCCGCCGCCGCTGCCAAAGCTAAAGCCGATGCCGATGCCGCCGCCAAAGCTAAAGCCGATAGGCAAGCACTAATTGATGAACGCGAAAGCATGGATCGCGCTGAAAGGGCTAAAGCCGATGCCGCTGCCAAAGCTAAAGCCGATAAAGCCACTGCCGATAAAGCCGCTGCCGATAAAGCCGCTGCTGACAAGATTGCTGCCGATAAAGCCGCTGCCGATAAAGCCGCTGCTGACAAGATTGCTGCCGATAAAGCCGACGCCAAAGCTAAAGCCGATAAAGCCGCTGCCGATAAAGCCGCTGCCGATAAAGCCGCTGCTGACGAGAAAGCTGCTGCCGACAAGATTGTTGCCGACGAGAAAGCTGCTGCCGACAAGATTGTTGCCGACGAGAAAGCCGAAGCCGAAGAGTATGTCGCTAGTCTTGCCACTGACGCAGAGGGAGCGCCTTCGGGATCTTCTATGTCCAAGGAAGACAAAGCTCGGGCAGAGGCTCTATACCAGCGAGGCGTAGACATAGGGTTCGACGCTATTGCATACAGCAATAGAATGCGGGAGATAGTTGGGCAACCTCCGCTTGATAGAGACACTATCTTGGCAAACAGTTTAGCCGAGCAAGACGCTAAACAACAATGGGCGAAAGATAACCCAGAATTTGACCTAGCCATTTGGTACCAACAACAGCAAACAGATCCCGCACTAAAGGCCAAGTTAGCGCAAGAGACAACAAACGCGGAAAATAGTTACGATCCCGGCCGTGGGGAGATGGCTAACCTAGGCAATAACTTTGAAAATTATGCGTACATGAACGTGTACGAGAAGCCTTTTATCGACAAGATTAGGGAATCAAACGCCAGCATTAGCGCTACCCTTAGTTCTCCCCTAGAAATAGATTACCCCTACAATTACGACGCCACAACGCTGTACATGAAAATTCCCCGCAGAATGGGCAACTACGACATGACGCAGGGGTTTTCTCTGGAAGAACGTGCTAAGTATAACTACCTAAAAAACAACGGTAAGTTTATAGATACTAGTGAAGGTAGAGGTGGGGTAGGCGAATACACAATGATGTGGATAGCTAATCCGCCAGAACAAAGCCGGTGGGCAGAGTTTATAACCAACCCGTTCGTTAATATCGTGGCTGCGCTAATACCCGGTGGCGCACAGGTTGTAGCTCTTGCTAAAGCTGCTACAGGTATGACCATGCACGCTAGCGACTGGTTTGCCGCTGCTGGTGGGTACGATGTTGTTGCTACGAAATTTGCAGACATTGCCGAAGGGCTTGGGGAAATTGCTGGCGCTGCTGCTGGTGGGGCAGGCACAGCTCTAGGTAGGTTCACAGCAGACGCCGTAGCAAAGGGCACCACAAACGTTATCTCTGCGGTAATAACAGATCAAGATCCACTTGATGCATTTTTAATGGGTGGTATAGACGTTGGCGTTGGAAGAGTACTTGGAGAAGTTAACAGGCTAACTGATGGGGCACTAGATAAGCTAGAGGAAACAGGTGGGTTCACCAAAGATACTAGAGAGTACGACGCAAACGGGGAAGTAGTAAAAGGGTCAGCACCTACAGCAGTAGGTAAAATAACTAGAGACTTAATACAAGAAGCCATAGCGTCACAACTAGCCACGGGGGATATTAACCCGCAACGTATGGCGGACATAATATCTACTGCGGTAATCACTACTGAAGCAGTAAGCGGATTTACGGGAGAAACATTATCCCTAAAAGGTGTAGGCATACTTACTAGTTCTATACAGAGTAGTTTAAATGCAGCTATTACTGGGGGCAATGTATCAGACGCCTTCCTAAGAACCCTTGCCACTCAAGTTGAGCGTGTAGTAAGAAAGTCTCTTCACGAGGGCACGTTTGTAGAAGACGCGTCATCTACATGGGATCGCGCTGCGGGAAAGTACGACACCTTGTATGAGCAAGAAGAGCTGGCTAACGTAGCGGCAGAAAAAAATTCAACGGCAGCAAACGAAATAAATGGGATAAACAAAGCAATAACAGATGAAGCGACTGAACTAGACCGGCTTATAAAAGTAAAAAGTGACCTACTTGCTGCGGCTGGCGGGTCTATTAGTAAAATGGATAACGATCAAATTAACGCCTATGACGTTGCGGATAAAGCCGCCGCAAGGTACGAAGCCGATTTCATAGCCCGAGTAAATGACGAGTACACCCCTAGGCTAGTGTCCGCTAACGAAGTGTATGAAACGTCTACAGCAGACTACAACGCGGCTAAAACTGCGTATGAAGAAGCGTACGGTACCCTATCAGAGACTACACAAGAATTTGACGACTCTATAAAAGCCCAGCTACCAGAAATAGCCAAGGCTGCGATTGCCGACATTAACCCTAACTTTGACCCTGAGTTTTACGCAAAGCAAAACGGTATAGACGAAAGTGAAGCGTACCAACATTACATGTCTAAGGGACTGTATAACAACTTACCGGGTAATTCAGAAGAATACGTTGCTCAGTACAGAACTAAACAGTGGGGTGCTGTAAATACTTCTCTAAGTAACCTTAGCGTAGACCCGACCAAAATAACTCCCGAACAATACACAAACATAAATTCTATACTTAGTCGAAATATTGACATAAATTCAAACGAGTTTATAGACCAAGCAGAGGTAGATAGACTAGTTTTAGTGGCTCTAGCTGCTGACGTAATCCCCCAAAATGGGCTTGTTACTGCGGAAACCAACGCTGTATTAAAGGCTTATAACCTACCAGAACAAGAAGTAGGCACCCCCCTAACCAACAACACCATAAAAATACTTACAAATAACGCAATTAATACCCAAGACAACCAAGATATAGGTAATTCTTGGACTCCTAATTCTCAACTTGTACCCGACCAAAACACAGGATTGTTGAAATGGGAGGACGTGTCGCTAAGTTTTGACGACGACGGACTTACTTGGGACGATACGCTCGGAGAATTTGTACATTATCGGTCTGACGGTCGCATTACCGACACTAGAGGTAACGACCTAGGTATGCACATTACTGTTACTGAGGGTAACAATACCCTAGAGTGGCTAAAAGCAAACAACCCTGAAGGATACTTAGCTGCTGTTGCTGAAATGGAGGAGGAAAATGCCCCGGAAGCTGGAGTAGACCCTTGGCTTCTAACTCAGATAAAGAAAGAATTTGCGTCTGACGCAAAGACCGGTGGGGCAAACCAAAAATTATTTTCTAACTTCTACGTAGGTACCGCAAGTGTCCTACAAGATATACAGTCCATTGTTGCCATTGCGGGGATTGACCCCAAGTCTACTCCTTTATTTGCCGCACTAGAGCAGATAAGTAAGTTTGCAGGAGACCAACTACCAGAAGAAACTCGCGCTAATACCGCAGCTATGATGGAAATAATGCAGAGTGGGGAGGGCTTTAAAGGTACATTATCAGCTATTGGCAACGCTATATCCGAATATCCGTCTGAGTTTGTCACCCAAATCATTGCCCTAGAAGGAGTTCAAGAGCTAGTCCCTCTTTTAGTCACTGCCGTGGTTACTGGGGGGGTTGGCACCGCTGCAAGATTTGCCAAGGTAGGGGCTGACGCGGCTAAAATAATGGCTACCCGAGCTGGGCTTAGTGCCGGTATGACTACTGACCTTGCCGAAAGCTATGGCGGTGCTTTTAACGGAGCTTATTCAGAAGCATACGAAACAGCTTTAAAGTCAGGTATGACTAAGCAGGAGGCGGATACCTACGCCGTAGAGGTAGCGCATACTACTGCCCTAGCCGCAGGGACGTTTACGCTTATATCTATGGGGGTTGGTGGAGCAGCGTTAGAAAGAGCGTATGGTGCCTCAAAAGGAACTTTAGACAAAGCCTTCGATGAAATATCTTACCGTATAGCCAACGGCGCGGTTATATCCGTTAAAGAGGGGGTGTCTGAAGGTTTAGAAGAAGGGGCTACCCAGTTAGTTTTAGAGTCTATACTACACCTTATAGATCCTACTAGAGATGCTTCGGGGGCTGTAACCCTTAATGCTGTTCTAGGTGCATTGGTCGGAGGCCCAATAGGGGGCGTTTCCGTTATGTTTGAGGGTACTGGCAATACCACAGCAGACGTATTAAGACTTGTTAACCCCAAGGTACAATACTACCTGTCCCAAGAAGACTTAGGGCCAACAGAACTAGAGGACGCGCTGGAGCTTATAGGCGTAAGTGGTGTTGTACAGACCGACCTGCTTAACCAAAAATATGACGACATATATACAAGTAGTGCCGAAGCCACTAACGCTTTTGATTCTGCTGGACTGCCAGCCACGCAAGCCGACATAGAAGCAATGGTCGGTAGGACAGATGCAGATTTTGACCTAGATGCAGAGTTGGCTACTTACTGGGCAGATACACGGGGTACTACTGCTGATACTGACGGGGATGGCATAAACAACGAAGACGATTACGCTCCTAATGACCCAACAGAATCAGGTAACAATACTGCTCAACAAGAGTGGGAACGGGCGATGGAACAAGCTGCTGCCGAACAAGCTGCCGCCGAACAAGCTGCCGCCGAACAAGCTGCTGCCGAAGAAGCTGCTGCCGAACAAGCTGCTGCCGAACAAGCTGCTGCCGAACAAGCCGCTGCCGAACAAGCCGCTGCCGAACAAGCCGCTGCCGAACAAGCCGCACAAGCTGCTGCCGCACAAGCCGAACAAGCTGCACAAGCCGCACAAGCTGAAGCTGATAGATTAGCTGCCCTAGCTGCTGAACAAGCCGAAACCGAACAAGCCGAAGCTGCACAAGCCGCTGCCGAAGCTGCACAAGCTGAAGCTGATAGGTTAGCCGCCGAAGCTGCGCAAGCCGCTGCCGAAGCTGATAGGTTAGCCGCCGAAGAAGCTGATAGGTTAGCCGCCGAACAAGCTGCCGCCGAAGAAGCTGATAGATTAGCCGCCGAAGAAGCCGCTGCCGAAGAAGCTGATGCCGTAGTTGACGAAGAAGTTGATGCCGTAGTTGACGAAGAAGCTGATGCCGTAGTTGACGAGGAAGCTGATGCCGTAGTTGACGAAGAAGTTGATGCCGTAGTTGACGAAGAAGCTGATGCCGTAGTTGACGAGGAAGCTGATGCCGTAGTTGACGAAGAAGTTGATGCCGTAGTT
>Ga0208544_10000948_pt1 | contig 20805 bp, 13 predicted proteins | sample DEB08_DNA_9_FD_184526 | JGI IMG/M metagenome (GOLD analysis project Ga0208544, IMG submission 184526) | Aqueous microbial communities from the Delaware River and Bay under freshwater to marine salinity gradient to study organic matter... | ecosystem: Environmental > Aquatic > Marine > Coastal ... | reverse complement strand
CTATGGCTTTTTCTTTCCACTTATTTGACGTAACTTTAGTTTGTCCTTTGGACGCTTTCCCTGTTTTTTCTGTTAGTTGCATAACTCAAAAATACGGGGATTTTTTTTTCCTCGTTTGCACAGCCTACGATAGATGCTAGAACGGGCGCTTTGACTTTCTCGGGGCAGAAAATCGCAGTTCCTAAGCCTTTGTGTATTAAATTTGAGCGAAAATCTTCCTAGATTAAATTATTTTTCTCGGTGAATCTTTGTGTTATGACTCTATAATATTGTTGTTCCACAGAGTTACTCAGAGTTTTCACTAAGGCAAAATTTATGTGTATGATTTATAATTTTATTCACCAAATTCGTCGTAGTATTTTTGCAAGGTTAAATTCCTGACTTCATTTTCATAATCCCTATTCATATCTTTTCCATCTTGATATTTATCCGTTTTCATGACATCCCAAAAGTATTTAATAAAAACATTAACTACTGCATGGATGGCTTCATGTCTATCTGCACCTTGATACATCAATCTTTTAATAGCTGCCTTTACAGGCATTTGTACCCCCAAAGCTGCTTGATTTTCTATAATCGCATGAAGACTTGCATGAGCTTTTACACTTTCTAAAGGAATTCTATCTTTGATGTGGTAGGCTTCTATTAAAGCAATGCGTTTGTCTTCATCCATTGCCAACCACTCTTTGGGTTTGGGCGCTTTTAATGGGTTATAGCTGTATTTTTTATTTCTTCTTATCATTTTAAAAAATTTAGTTTCTCAATACTTCCCTATAAATTAAGCTAATAATTCAGGTTTCAGGTTGTTACCCAATCACGAATCTGAATCATAAATCTTAATCTATCTCAGAAAATATTAATGGTATAAATTGTCTAATCTAATGCTGAATTATTCCTACAAATTCGGCTTCCCACCCATCACATAATTCAAACTATTATTCAAAATCATCTGATAAGCCCGCAACCCATGTGCATCTTCATCATGTCCTAAAGTATTCCCAACAATTTTAGCATTTTTATGTTTAACGACCCAAACAACAGGGAATTCTTCGCCAGATGCCAAGCCTCTGCCAATTGCCAATACTTCAATAGCTACGCCCGCTTTATCTTTTTCCCAGCGATATAATTCATCTGTAATTCTAAACCGTTTGGGAACGCCTTTCATAATAGGATGATTTGGTTTTTTAACAATCACCTCAAATTCCTGCAATTTCTCGTGAGACTTTGAACCACCGCCTACTAATTCTTTATTATAAGCGGGCCAATCTTTCCAATTATACCACGTACTCGGATGATAAATTAACATCGGCATCCCATTATTTACTCGGTCAAAAATGGTTTGTTTGGTGGCAGCATCAAATTCTTTATTATTGGAAATAACGAGCGCATCAGCAGTTTTTAGCCATTCATTCAATTGGGTAGGACTTTCGGTGTAATTAATGGCATTCGCGCCATCTTGGTTTAAAATTTTGCCATCTGCTACCCCAAAGAATTTTAAAAACTGATGAGAACCACCACCGCCCATTACGGCAATTTTAGGTGCATCAGGACGAGTAGCCGCATAAGACCCTCTAGCACTTACTTTTATTACCCCTTGCATCATCCGCCAATGCCCTGGGAAGGTGCAAATAAATGGATACTCGCCTGGTTTGTCAGGCAATCTTAGGCGAATTACATCCGAATCTTCAGGGTCTATCATTTTGGTTGCGCCTAAAACATACCGAGATTTAGGCACATATTCCATTTTTGCAGCATCTGGACTTGCTAAGAATTTATCCACTAATTTTCCAAAAATATCCACACTACCTTCTTGAATCAATACTAAATTATGAGGCATTTCGTCTATGTTATTCAAGACAATTTCTATATTTTCTCCAGCCATTGCATGAAGCGTTGTTTTATCATAAGCCATTTTTTGAGGAACGGTATTCAAAGTAAAAACTCTATCTGCTTTAAAAGCACCTGCTTTACCAATACCTACATCAATAAATTGCCGACCATTCTCATTTGTTACATGTACAGCTATTAGGTTTTTTCCTTGCTTAAAAACTTTGCTCAATTCATCTGCTAAACGAATATATTTATACTTATTTATATATCCTTTTTCTGCAAATAATAATTGACCATTAACATATACCTCATAATTTTCATCATGTATTACTTTTAATACGGGTGCTTCAATTGCTTCATTAATCGTCACTTCTTTTCTTAACCATAAGTCCGTAGATGTCCATTCTGTTTTAATAAAATTTCTCCAGTTCATCGTACCGAAAGCCGCTTCGCCCTCTTTCCAACTATTATCGTCAAAGTCAGGGCTATTCCAGTTATTAGTAGGTTTACTTTCCGTATATCGCCATTTAGAAGGAACTTCATCCCCCGCAGGAACTACTGTTAATACATCAATTGGGTCAATGGATTCTGTATTTTGTTCTTTAAAATAGATTTTAATAGCGGCATTCAACCATTTATCACCCCTGTTTTGTTCATCCTGCGTCACCAATTCCATTTTTTGAAATAATTCATTTGTTTCTGGTAATTCACTCGCACGCAATATTGCTGCCAATCGAACACTCAAATTCTTAGTGGTTAATAAATTAGATTGCAAGAGTAAATCATTACCCTTTTCCGATGCTGGAATCAATTTAAGTGCCGTCTTTTGAACGCCTTCAATTTTGCTATTCAATGCATTTTCGAGCACTTTTTCCAATTCCTCATTTGCTGCTTTCATCGCCCCTAAACCATCTAATGCCCATAGTGCATGACTAGCGCCTAGTGTATTTTTTTTAGCAATATTTATAATTTCAGGAATTAATTCTGCCTTATTATTTTCTACAATTAGCCTTTGAGCAGTCATCCGCCAGAACATATTTTCACTTTGCAAAGCAGCTAGTAAAGTTTTATTATTATCGGCAGATAGTTGATTAGTTTTAGACTTTTGTCCGTCTTCATGTTTGATAATATAAATCCGTCCATGTCTTTTATCTCGATGAGGATTTATGTGTGCATTTCCTTTTCCTCTTTCTGCATTCCAAATTTGGTTCTCCATGCCTCTTTTATCTGGATTATGTTGTATGACTGGATTATACCAATCGGCTACCCATAAATTACCATCTGGACCAGTTTGGGTAAAAACAGGAGCTGTCCATGCATCCGTACTGGCAAAAATATTGCCGCCATCTTCTTCTGTATAACCTGCACCCTTTTCGACTATTTTGGCAATATGCACTAAATGTCCAGTTGGTGCATTGACATACATTTGATTGCGGTATTCTTGTGGATAATTGGTGGCGGTATAAAAGTTAGCACCCGCCGCTGCCGTGTATCCTCCTCGAACATCTACTTGCTGTAAAGGCACCGTATCTACTGGGGTAATTTCATAATGCCCTTGGATAAAATCCGCATTAATTGCCCAAGTTGGTCGTTTGGATAAATAGTCATAATGCCTTAATGGAATCCCAACATAACAAGCATGGTTATTATTTGCGGTTGACCCAAAAACATCAAAGGTTTCTGAAAAACCCATGCCCCAAGTGTTATTATTAAATTGACCAATCGGTTCAAAAGAAGACCCATCTTTAGCAAAGCGATAAACGCCTCTAGTAAAGTTGATAGGTTTACCATTAAACTGATTTTCAAAACCAGAATAACCAACAGAACCCCAAATTTGATTATCTGGCCCATAATGCATATTGGAGGGCCCTGCATGCGTATCATACGTCCCAAAACCATCGAATAAAACGGTTCTTTTATCCATTTTATCATCCCCATCCGTATCTTCCAAAAAGACCATTTCAGGTGCTTGTGCCACAATTACCCCTCCTTTTACAATCACAAGCCCTGTACTTAAACTTTGCTCCGTAGCAAAATCTGTAAATTTATCTGCCTTTCCATCTCCATCCGTATCTTCACAAATAGTGATTCTATCTCCACCTACATCATTTTCCAACTCATGCGGATAATCTTGCGATTGTACTACCCATAATCGACCTTTTTCATCCCATGCAAAAGCAATGGGGTTAATAATATTGGGTTCTGCCGCATATAGCACAGCCTCAAAACCATCTGGTAATTGAATGTGTTTTTGAGAATCTTCTGGGGAGAGTGGATTCTGAATCCTAGGTACTTCTCCAAAATAGGTCAGTTCGGGAAGCGGTGTTTTGTTGGCTTTTTTAGTGCCGCATCCTAGAATAAATAGGGTCAACAATACAAAATACGTGAATTGGATGGTTTGATTTTTCATGTCGTTTTGATATTTTATTGAAATGACTGTTTGATGGTATGATTGCGTGATTGTCCACATCACGTACACAATCACGCAATCATACAATCTCACAATATCTTACTTTAAGGTTAACGATTTAAATTGCTTTGTCAAATCTATCAAAGATTGTTCTACCCCCATTCTTTCTAAGGAAGAGGCGCCAACAAAGCCATGTGCATCGGTGTTGTCTAAAATAATACGGACATCTTCTGGGGTATTTATTGGTCCACCATGTGCTAAAAAGAAAGTGTCTGGATTCGCACTTTTAACTGCATCAATAATCGCCTGCGTACGCTCAATTGCATCATCCATGGTACAAGTTGCGCCTACTACACCGATAGACCCGCCAACAGTCGTTCCTACATGGGCAATCACCGCATCTGCACCTGCATCGGCCATTTGTTTAGCCTCTTCTGGTTTGCCTACATAAACAATGGTAAATAAATCCATCCGATTTGCCAACCGAATCATCTCCACTTCTTTCTGGAAACTCATCCCTGTTTCCTCCAAGACCTGTCTAAAATGGCCATCTATAATAGAATGTGTTGGAAAATTATTGACCCCAGAAAACCCCATGTCCTTAACCTTTCCCAAAAAATGCCACATTCTTCTTCTTGGGTCACTACCATGTACACCACAGATAACTGGGATTTCTTCTACAACTGGCAACACTTCAAATTCTCCAATTTCCATAGCAACCGCATTAGCATCTCCGTAAGCCATCAGCCCTGCGGTGGAACCATGCCCAGACATTCTAAATCGGCCTGAATTATAAATAATCAAGAAGTCTGCGCCCCCTTTTTCAATAAATTTAGCACTAATGCCTGTTCCTGCACCTGCGCCAATAATTGCTCTGTTTTGGTCTAAAGTCGCTTGTAAACGGTCTCTTACTTCTTGTTTGGTGTAGGGATTTCCTATCCCTGTCCATGGATTTGGCATTTTATTTAGTTTAATTATGAGTATTCTTGTTAGCTATTGATTCCCAATTCTTTTTGATAGTTTGAAAATCATAAATCTTACATCAAAATTCATAAATCATAAATCCTCTTTAATTAAATCGTACTGTTTACACACAATACACACAACCGAGACAGATTTATGATTTATGATTTTCTGACCCCATCAACTCCATCAACAAATCAACTGCTTTTTTAGCAAAAATTTCGGCATTAATATTCGCCTCCATTTCTATGATTGGAATCGAAGGGTTTAGATGATGCTTAATCGTATCAAATAACACTTGGTCTGTTGCTGGTTCATAAAAAACACCGCCCTCACTACTGACAATCGAGATACCTTTCAAAGGTAATAAAACGGCTACTTTTCCTTTAGATAAATTGAGTTTATTGGCCATTGATTTTCCTAAGATTTTATTTTCCTTAACATTGGTGCGCATTAGGGTAACATCTGGCGCCCAACTGTATAAGTTTCGGTTTTGGTAGCGTTCAGGAACGGTATCTAAATGACCATAATTGACCATATCCAAACAGCCTGGAACGACTACTTGTGGTATGCCCTTTTGGGCGGCAGCAGTCATTCGTTCTGGGCCTGCACTACAAATTCCATCGCATAAGTCATCGGCTAATTCGGTCGTCGTAATATCTAAAACGCCATCAAAAAATCCTTCTTGAATTAAGGATTCCATCATTCGCCCACCTGTACCTACCGAATGAAAAGCTAATACTTCATAACCTTTGGCTTTTAATAACTTGGTGCAATGCTCGACACAAAGCGTGGTATTGCCAAACATGGAAATGGCTATGCTACCAACTTTAGCTGTTTCGGTAATAGTCTCCGTCTGTATCATGCCATTAATAGCCCCCGCTGCTTGGCTAATTAGCAAACGACTCACACTATTTAAACCTGCTACATCTACCACAGAAGGCATTAAGACAATATCTTTTGTCCCTACTTGCCTTGATAAATCCTTGGCAGCAACGGTGCTTAGACATAATTTTGGCATCCCAATTGGAATGGTTTGCATGGCAGATAACACAATGTAAGTACCGCCGCCGCCGCCCATTCCGATAGCGCCCTGTATTTTACCAGTTGCTACTAATTTCGCAATAATTTTAGCCGCTCCTTCCCCCATTTTTTCTACCACTATACCTCGGTCATTTTTAGTCAATAATTGCTCAATTGTCCAATCCGTTTGACTCGCTACTTCTGCGGCATCAATATCCACGGGAAAAGCATCTGTGGAACCTCTCACGCCTGTATTTAACGTAATTATCTGTAGCCCTAATTTGGAAAGGCATTGGTATAAATAAGAAAAATCTTCTGCTTTGGTATCAAAGCAACCAATCATTAAAACAGATGGTTGGTTTATTGGCATAATATGGTTTTCGTTCTTTTAAAGCACTTCCGTTTTTATTAAATCATGCACTTGGCTTCCTTCATTCCTTTTTATTAGGCTGCCACCATTCATTAATTTCACCAGTCATTCTACTTACAATTTCGGGATATTCCAAAGCTACATTCGTCAATTCCATCGGGTCATCAACTAAGTTATATAACTGAACATCTTTCGAATAATATCCAGCTATTTCCTCTTTTCGAGTCGTCGCATCTTGTTGAATCATTTGAGGATTCGGCAGCATTAATTTCCATTTATTTTCAATGGCAATTTTATATAAAATCGTTTCGGTCGGTAGGTCAATATTCTGAATATCATGGTTATAAGCTTCTGCAAAAACTACTTTTCTACTGTTTAATGCTTGTTCATCTAATACATCAATACCAGGCAAATTTCCTTTTTCCAAACCGATTAAACTTAAAACAGTCGGTACTAAATCTACATTACTTACAACATTTTTATCATCCATTTTCGGAGCAATCACTTTAGGATATTTAAACATAATAGGCGTCCGAATGCCTCCTTCGTGAGGTGCTCTTTTGGACCTTGGCGCATACCCTCGCCTATCTTCCGATTGTATCCAACCATTATCACAAGTATATACAATAATGGTGTTTTCTTCTAATCCTTTTTCTTTTAAGTGGTTCAATAATTCGCCCGTCGTTTGGTCAAACCATTCCACCATTGCCCAATATTTTGCTACATAAGGACTTGGTGCTATTTTTAAATATTTCTCTTCTAATGCTTTAGGAGGTGTGTGCGGCGTATGTGGTAAAAAGGGCGCATGCCAAACGAAAAAAGGTTGTTCCTTCGACTGAGACTCCGCTATAAAATCATAAATTGGTTGCATCCCTTCTCTACCGATTTTTAATCCTTCATCCCCATGTCGCCCACCTCTGGTATAATCTCCATGGGTCATCCCTTCATCAAAATGAGCATCTGTTGCCGAGCCAACCCACCATTTCCCTGTTTGAAAAGAACGATAGCCATTTTCAGAAAGCGTTTGCGTCAGTAATTTATTTTTATAAAAATTGGCAGCTAATTTCTGGTAAGCCTTATTTCTTTGAACAGGATAACTATTGGGTAAAAAATTACCATTAGCAGCTTTTCCGTAACTTTTTTTGCCTTCATATTCCACCACAGGGTCATTGCCTGTAATGCCATGCTGAAAAGCATAAAGCCCCGTAATCATGGAAGCCAACGAAGGGCTACATAAAGGTGCAGTAGCGTACCCTCTGGTAAAAGTCATGGATTCTCGTGATAATTTATCAATATGAGGGGTTTGTATATGTTCATGCCCCATAAAACTATAGTCCGAATAAGTTTGGTCATCTGAGATAATAAAGATGATATTGGGTTGTTTGACTTTTGGGGGATGTTGCGTGCAAGCGTTTGTTAATAAAACGACTAGTATTAGTTGGAATAAAACTAGATTGTTTTTCATTATTTTGGGTTATTTTTTGTAATTAAAATGGTCATTGCCAAATTCTTTTTGCCGTTTATACAGGATTGCGATTTAGATTGTGATTTGTGATTGATACCTAACATCATAAATCGCAAACCGTAATCACAAACCACAATCTGTAAAATTGGTGGTTATTTACTTAATTTCAATAAATCAATTATCCACTCTAATCCGCAGCTACTTGATAGTCCGCTCGCAACTCCCCTAATCGTTCTTTCAATTCCGAAACCAACTCCCCATATTCCGCTTGTCCATACAAATTATGCATTTCTGCTGGGTCAGTTTGTAAATCAAACAACTCCCAAGTATCAATATCCTTATAAAAATGAATCAATTTATAACGGTCGGTTCGAATGCCATAATGTCGTTTCACACTATGCGCGCCAGGATATTCGTAATAATGATAATAAATCGCATCTCGCCAATCGGATTTCGTTCCTTTAACAAGCGGCACTAATGATTTTCCTTGCATTTCACTTGGAATATCTAGTCCCGCTAGTTCCATAAACGTAGGCGCATAATCAATATTTTGCACCAATTCCTCCACCTTTTTTGGGGCATTCATCCCTTTTGGAAAACGCATTACCAAGGGTGTTCTCAGCGATTGTTCGTACATAAATCGTTTATCAAACCAACCATGTTCGCCCATATAAAAACCTTGGTCAGAAGTATAAACCACCAAAGTATTCTCTGCTAAACCATTTTCATCCAAATAGTCTAGAACCCGCCCTACATTATTATCTACTGACCGAACACAGCGCAAATAATCCTGCATATAGCGCTGATATTTCCATAAAGCCAATTCCTTCCCTGTTAATTTATCTGCCTTAAATTTTTTAATAATTGGGTCATAATAGGCATCAATAACCGCTTTTTGTTCTGGATTCAGGCGGCTATACATTCGATTAGCATAAGGTTTTCTCAACCTAGTTTGAATCTCCCCTTCCTTATCCATCATCTTATTATCCCAAACTAAATCCATGTCTTTATCAATACTCATGGCTTGTTCCTTCGCCGCTACCCTACCCTCATACTCATCAAAAAAGTTGCTCGGTACTTCAAAATCAACGTCTTCAAATTCTTTAAATAAAGCAGTATCTGGAAACCAAATTCGATGGGTTGCTTTATGGTGCAACAACAAACAAAAGGGTTTCTCCTTATTTCGATTGTCCAACCAATCCAAACTTTTATCGGTGATGACATCGGTCACATAACCATCTGAACGTTTTCTAGTTCCATTTTCAATAAAATCGGTATTATAATAATGGCCTTGCCCAATTAATACTTCATAATGGTCAAAACCTGTTGGCTGACTTTTCAAATGCCATTTCCCCACCAAAGCAGTTTCATATCCTGCTTTTTGCAAATGTTTTGGAAAGGTCGCTTGACTGCTGTCAAAACGGATTCTATTATCCAACTGCCCATTTAAGTGGTTAAACTTCCCCGTTAACATGACTGCCCGACTCGGCGCACAAATAGAATTGGTCACAAAACTATTTTTAAATAAAACCCCTTCTTTGGCAATCCTATCTAAATTGGGGGTTTGAATAAATCGGTCATCATAAGCACTAAAAGTTTGGTAAGAATGGTCATCCGTCATAATGTACAGGATGTTCGGCTTTTTGGCAGTATGGTCTTCATCGCTAGGATTTGAAGTACAAGAATAAGCAAGGAGGCCTAACAAAAAAAGGAAAGTTAAATGGCTTTTCATAGAAAAAATATTTCTGCTAAAGATAGCATTCCTTACAAGAATGCCTTTAGTGTTTTGTAACTTTTAAATGGTTGAAGGTAACAAAAAAGAAAAATAAAGTTACTTTATTCTTTAATTTTTTAGCTATTTTGTAGTCTTAATTCAAAATCAATTACAAGACTGAAAATCAAACCTTTAACAGATGAGAAAAAGACTTCTTTCTTTCCCGTTTTATGCTTTTACAAATCAATATTGTATTGCTTTTTCCTTGCTCTTAGTTATTGCTGCTTGTTCCGCACCTAAACCTGCTATTCCACCTGCACCAATTATTGGTTCAACCAATCCAATTTTCAATCAAGTAACGGTCGAACAAGAAGGATTTATTTATGAAAACGCCCCCTTTCCAGAATGTCATGCTTCCTCCATTGTAGAATTAGCGAATGGCAAAATGATGGCTACTTGGTTTGGTGGTACTAGAGAAAAAAATCCAGATGTAACGATTTGGTTGGCGACTTTCGAAAATGGAAAATGGGGAAAAATCCAAGAAATTGCCGATGGCATTCAAAATGATACCCTTCGCTATCCTTGTTGGAATCCTGTCTTATTTAAAAATAAAAAAGGCAAACTCTTTTTATTCTATAAAGTGGGCCCAACCCCAAGAGATTGGTGGGGTATGATGAAATATTCTGTAGATGATGGGCAAACTTGGTCGTACGATGAAAAATTACCCAAAAATCGTTTAGGCCCTATTCGTGCCAAACCAATAGAATTAGACAATGGAGATTTATTATGTCCCTCTAGTGTTGAATTTAAAGGTGGTTATTGGCGGACACACATGGAAATCTATACTCCAAAAAGAAATTTTTGGAAAAAGATAGACATTGACCCCAATACTGATTTTGATGTGATTCAACCTACCGTTTTAAGGCATTCTGAAAATAAATTACAAATACTGTGTCGCAGTCGCCAAAACAAAATAGTTGAATCTTGGTCTTCAGACAACGGTCGCTCTTGGAGCAAATTAACAGCTACCAATTTACCCAATCCTAGTGCAGGAATTGATGGCATTTCCCTTCCAAATGGACAACATCTACTAGTGTATAATCCAACAGAAGATGGCAAAAATGATAGAGCCAAATTAAATATAGCCATTTCGAAAGATGGTAAAAATTGGACAGATATTTATGAATTAGAAAATCAAACAACAGGTGAATTTAGTTATCCTGCTATGGTGCAAACGGCAGATGGTTTGATTCATGTTACTTATACTTGGAAGAGGCAGAAGGTGAAACATGTGGTTTTAAGTTTAGAATAGAGAGCAGAGAAGCGAGAATAGAGACTGGTTTCGTATAAAATTGAAGACTAAGCAACATATAAATAACAAGATGAAAAAATACCAAGGCATTATCCCGCCCATGATTACTCCCCTTTTATCCACAACCCAATTGGATATAAAGGGCTTAGAAAATACGATTAACCGAATGATAAAGGCGGGCATTCATGGTTTATTCATTTTAGGAACAACTGGCGAAGCACCAAATTTAAGCCATCGACTTAGAAAAGAATTAATCAAAGCAACTCAACAAATCGTAAAAAATCGACTGCCCATATTAGTAGGGATAACCGATACTTCCATCGAAGAAATCATTGAGTTAGCTCATTTTGCCCAACAGCATGGGGCAACCGCTTTAGTCATAGCTCCTCCTTTTTATGCCCCTATTCAACAAGCAGAGTTATTGGAATGGTTGAAATTATTGATACCACAATTACCCCTTCCCGTGATGTTGTATAATATGCCGAGTCATACAAAAATCCAGATAGCTGTTGATACGGTACAAAAAATGGCTGCCTATAAAAAGGTCATTGGGGTTAAAGATAGTTCGGGCGATATGACCTATTTTAATATGCTTTTAGGGACTATCGAACGACCCGATTTTAGTTTTTTTACAGGTCCAGAAATTTTATTGGCAGATACAATTGGAACAGGTGGAGACGGTGGTGTTGCAGGTGGGGCTAATTTATATCCCCAGCTATTTGTTGCCCAATATGAAGCGGCAAAAAATGGGGATACTGACTTAGTAAAAACCTATCAAGCTATTATTCGGGTTATTCATCAACGGCTATATGGCTTAGGTAGTGGTGGTTCTGGGTTTTTAAAAAGTTTAAAAGCGGCAATGGCTATTAAAGGTATTTGTCAGAATATTTTGTTGCCGCCTTATTTTCCTTTTGATGCCGATATGATAGAAAAAGTGGAAATAGTTATTAGAGAATTAGAGGCGGAATATGCTATTTTGCAGGATTAAGGAATGAGTCTGCCTCTTCTTCAATCCTTCAGTCCTTCACCCCATTCAATCCTTATTATGAACTACTCCCTAGAAACAATAGATATTTTAGTTTTAATCGTCTACGGTTGCTGCCTACTAGGAATGGGTCTTTATTTCAATAAAAAAACCAAAACGGCTAGGCAATTTATGGTAGCCGACAATACGATTCCAGGATGGGCAGCAGGAATAGCTGTGATGAGTGCTTATACCAGTAGTATTTCCTACATTGCTACCCCGGGGAAATCCTTTGATGATAATTGGCATCCTTTGATTTTTGCTTTGTGTATGTTGCCTGTCAGTTGGGTCGTTACTCGCTATATCATTCCTTGGTATCGACAAACAAAGACCATTTCTGTCTATGGGTTTTTAGAAGAAAGATTAGGATATTGGGCAAGACTTTATGCTGCCTTTTCCTTTGTCTTATACATGATAGGTCGAATGGCGGTGATTTTATACCTCGCTAGTTTATTATTGGGCAGTTTTTTAGATTGGAACATCGAGTACATTATTTTACTCATTGGCATTACCACTATCATTTATACCCTTTTAGGTGGCATGGAAGCAGTTATCTGGACAGATGTTATGCAGTCGATTATTATGATAATCGGTATTATTTATTGTGCGGTGTTTTTATCCCAAGAAGTCCTATTTGGCGATTCTCCTGCTATTGCCAAAGCTATCAATCAGCAAAAATTTTCTTTAGGAAGTACCGATTTTAGTTTTGATAACCGAACAATATGGGTTATGATAATTTATGGTATTACAGAAAATCTCCGCAATTTAATCGCTGACCAAAATTATGTGCAAAAATATGCAGCCGTCTCTACCGAAGCAGCAGCTAAAAAATCGGTGTGGTTGGCTACTATTTTATACACTTTTTTAACCATTATCTTTTTATATATTGGCACCGCCTTATGGTCTTTTTATACTGCCAACATAGCCAATTTACCAGATACTATTACGAAAGGAGACCAAGTTTTCCCTTATTTTATTGCCACTCAATTACCTGTTGGTCTAAAAGGTTTATTAATTGCAGCTATTATCGCTGCGGCTATGAGTACGATTGATTCTGCCTTAAATTGTTCTGCAACTGTTTTGCACTTGGATTTTTACAAACGACTCATTAAAAGCGATTTAACTAATTCGGAAGAAATGAAATTTCTGAGATGGAGTACGGTAATTTGGGGAGTTTTGGGAACTGGTTTTGCGCTTTTAATGATTTCTGCCAAAAGCGCTTTAGATGTTTGGTGGCAAATTTCAGGTATTTTTGGTGGCGGTATTTTAGGGCTATTTCTACTGGCATTTTTTAATATAAAGTTGACAAAAACTCAAGGAATATTAGTGATTATAATTAGTATTCTAGTGATTAGTTGGGGTACTTTTGCTAGAGACTTATCTCCAGAATGGCAATGGTTAGCATGTGAATTAGATGCCATTATTATTGGTGCTTTGGGTACTTTTTGGTTGGTGGTATCGGCTATGCTTTTGGGACTATTTAATAAAAAAATCCGCTCACAATAAAAATAAAGTGCTATAAATCGTAGCTTAGGCATTCTTGCCTGAGCAGCATTGTACTCGGACAAGAATGTCCAAGCTACGGTTATCTTAAGAAACGTAAAAAATTAAAATCTCTATAAAATGATAAAAAATATTATCAGTGCTTTCGGTTGTATACTAATTGTTAATCTACTTGCTGCCCAAGATTTGATACTCCCCCTTTTTCCAGAAGGCATTCCCTGCGAAAATGAACTAACCCTAAAAATCTATGACCGTGGTAAAGACCGTTCTTTTACCAAAGTTCACCGTCCAGAATTAGTCGCCTATTTTCCAGAAAAATCAAGGGCAAATGGGACTAGTGTTATTATTTGTCCTGGCGGGGGGTATGCTGGATTAGCTTGGGACAAAGAAGGGGCGAAAATAGCAGAATGGTTTACTTCTTTTGGGGTAACGGGTTTTGTCTTAAAATATCGGTTGCCGAAACATGAATCTACGGAATGTAGCGATAAAGTCGCTTTACAAGATGCACAAAGAGCTATGCGATTGGTGCGTAGCAAAGCCAAAGAATGGGATTTAGATATGGACAGAGTGGGTATCATGGGATTCTCTGCAGGGGGCCATTTGGCAAGTACCATATCAACTCATTTTGATAAAGGCAATCCGAATGCAAGCTTGGAAGTAGAAAAATATGCTTGTCGGCCTGATTTTTCTATTTTAATGTATCCCGTTATTTCTATGCAAGAAGGAATTACGCATAAAGGGTCTAAGAATAATCTTATTGGCGCAAACCCAAATAGTGCTGCTGTTCAACATTTTTCTAATGAACTGCAAGTCACCGCCGAAACCCCTCCTACCCTATTGATTCATGCCAATGATGATAAAGCCGTTCTTCCAGAAAATAGTGTGCAATATTATTTGGCTTTACGCAAACATCAAATTCCTGCTACCCTACATATTTTTGAAGGAGGTGGACATGGTTTTGGTTTAGCCAAAGGAAGAGGGATTACCGAAGAATGGTCAAACTTGTGTAAAGGCTGGTTGAATGATAGGGGGTTATTAAAAAAGAAAATCAAAGTCCTGATTGTTGATGGACAAAACAATCATAGAAATTGGCAGGACGGCACTCAAATTATGAAAAAATATTTGGAAGAAACGGATTTATTTCAAGTTTCGGTTGCCAGTACCCCATCCAAAGAAAATTCATTAGCTAGTTTTCGACCCAATTTTGCGGCTTTTGATGTGGTCTTATCTAATTATAATGGGGCGGATTGGCCTGCTGAAACGCAAAAGGATTTTGAAAAATTTGTTTATAATGGCGGTGGTTTTGTAACCATTCATGCAGCCGATAATGCTTTTCCAAATTGGAAAGCTTATAATGAGATGATTGGTTTGGGCGGTTGGGAAAAACGAAACGAAAAGGATGGGCCTTATTTATATTATGATAATCAGGGTCAGTTAATCCGAGATACAAGTGCTGGAAAAGGAGGGCATCATGGTAGACAACATGAATTTGTAGTACAAGTCAGAAATCCAAACCACCCTATTACCAAGGGAATGCCCGAAAAATGGCTACATACCAAAGATGAGTTATATGACCAATTAAGAGGACCTGCCAAAAATGTAAAGGTATTGCTAAGTGCTTATAGTGCTACTGAAACTGGTGGAACTGGCAGGCATGAACCCTCTGCAATGACGGTTCATTACGGTTACGGTCGAGTTTTTCATACGACTATGGGACATGGCAATTACTCTCAGCATTGTGTCGGTTTTATCACTTTATTGCAAAGAGGAACAGAGTGGGCAGCAACTGGTGAGGTAACACAAGAAATTCCAAAAGAATTCCCTAATGAAACACAGTTATCTTCTCGTTCAGGTGGCCCTTTTATGGCAACGGGTTTTGATGTGCTTAATATAGGTGCTACATCAGCCACTATTTCGACCAGATTAACTAAGTCGATTCAATTGACAGAGGAGGCTAGGTCGGCCAATTTATCAAAAATGGATATTGTTGGTCAAGAAGGAGAAATAAAAATTGCCTATCGGGCAAAAGGTACTAGAAAATGGTTATCAACTGACTGGGTTAAAGTTACTGACGATAAAAATTATACCCATTCCTTTCAATTGAAAGATTTAGAAGCTGGAAATGAATATGCGCTGCGAGTAGAATGTCGGGCAAAAAATGGGGAGGATGTTACTTATAGCCTTGATGGAAAATTTAAGACGCTTTGATAAATAATGCGTTAAGCTATCCGTGGTGAAAATTATTGACTGCGGATTTAGGTAGTAACATTGCCAAAATCTATAACGTAAAGTTTAAGCATATCTTCTTATTTTATCGAACACTAGAAGCGACTAAGGATTGTAAGAAAAAGAAATCATACAAATTGCCATCCGTGGGAAGCTAAGTTTTCTAATTTCCACGGATACCTTCCACAGATAATATGATTTAGTTTATTTATTAGTTAGTTACGCTAGGTTCGCTCAAATTTTTGATTAATACATAAATTACACGAAATAATATTCTGTATTAAAAGTATTTTTATCTTTAAAACAGTATTTTGTTCGTATTTATTTTTATTAAATAAATATAATTAAAATATTATTTTTAACCCTAAAATAATAACCTGAAAAGAGTTTATTTAAAATAAATAAAATTCTGCATTTTAAACATAAATCAAAATATTATTTTGATAATATTTTATTTTATTAACTAATTTTGGGCGAACCTAGCGTAGTTATCCGTTTTATTTTTTCCTTAGCTCTAATAAATTATCCTATCAATTAATTTTCCCAAATACTTTTTTATGAAATACCATAGATATATTCTAATTAGCTGTTGCCTATTTACCTTAGCATGTAGTAGCTTACCAAAAGAATCGGTTAATCGTACTACCCAAAATCAACGTCCCAATGTCATTCTAATCATGGCAGACGATATGGGTTTTGAATGTTTAAGTGCCAATGGCAGTCAATCCTATTCCACACCTAATTTAGACAGATTAGCCAATCGTGGTATTCGATTTACGAAAGCGATTTCTCAACCTTTATGCACGCCTTCGAGAGTCAAAATAATGACGGGTAAATATAATTTTCGGAATTACGACTATTTCACGCACCTCAATCCTAAAGAAAAAACTTTTGGAAATGTCATGAAAGAAGCAGGCTATGCCACTTGCATCGTTGGAAAATGGCAATTGAATGGTTTAGCACAAGGCCTTCCTGGATGTACAGATAATGCTCGCCCGCATCATTTTGGTTTTCAGGAATATTGTTTATGGCAACTGACCAAGCATCGAAAAGAAGGAGAACGTTTTGCCAATCCATTAATCGAACAAAATGGAGTAGTTTTACCTCGAAATAAAGATGCTTATGGGCCTGATGTTGTATCTGATTATGCGATAAGTTTTATAAAACGACAAAAGGATAATCCCTTTTTTCTCTATTATCCAATGATTTTAGTACATGACCCTTTTGTACCTACACCCGATTCCAAAGAGTGGGTAGATGCATCCAAACGGTATAAAAAGAATCCGGCCCATTTTAAGGATATGGTTGCTTATACCGATAAAATTATTGGCAAAATTGTCGATGAATTAGAAGCACAAGGGATTGCCGAAAATACTCTGCTTATTTTTACAGGTGATAATGGAACACATTATAGCATTTCGACCGAGACTAATACAGGAACACTTGTCGGTGCAAAAGGCAATACCATCGATGCAGGTACCCATGTTCCGATGTTGGCCTATTGGCCTGCAAAAATAAAAAAGGGACAAGTGTATGATGGATTAATTGAATTTAGTGACTTCTACCCTACTTTAGCAGAAATGGTCGGTGCAACCGAGTCGGTGGATGGTAAAAGTTTTTATAATTTATTGGTCGGTAAAAAGCATAGCGATAGAACCGATGTATTCGTGCATTATGACCCACAATGGGGCAAAAGGGTCAATAAATTTCGCAATCAGTTTGCTCGAACCGAACGATATAAATTATATCAAAATGGGAAGTTTTATGATTTAGTAAATGATAAATTGGAGGAACGGCCTATTGTGGATGAGGAATTGACTTCGGCTATTAAAAAGGTAAAGGAGAAATTAGCAGCAGAAATTTCTAAGGCGCCAAAGTGGGTAAATTGAACAAAAGTCAAAACACACAACAACAATATATAGGCAATATTTTTAGCCTATCTGCTTTGAAAGCCTTTGTAGAACGATATAATCAGGATAATAAGAATGCGCTCTTCTTTGATTCAAAAAACCATAAAACGCATCAAATCCGGGCTTAAGCGGCGGTTTTCGTAGCTAGGTCTGTCATAATTATCCCTTGTTCAAAGCATTATTACTAGTTACCACTTTCAAACCAGTTTTCTGTTCAAATCTTTTCATAGAATCATTTGCAATATTAGATGCCTTTCTAGCTGCGTCTCGGTTTTCTCTATAACCTTGTGCATCATCTTTAATTGCTAATAATCTCGTCGTCTCCTCTGCCATTATGGTATAAACCAATTCCATCGTGGACATATTATCTCTAAGATTTTGTCGTACCAATCCTTTCAACGCTTTATACTCTTTGGTACTCAAACCAAAAGTACCTTTCATTATATCATTAGTCAAAAAAGCAAACTCTTCCTCCTTTACATTTCTATCTTGCCACTCCTCTGTTAATTGAGTTCTAATCTCAACACTTCTGATTCTAGTTAAAATCCAATTATCATCATAGCCTTTTTGACGAAGCGCATCTTTATAGCGTTCTGCCAAAATTGAAGGGTCTTCCGTTTCTTCGATATATTGATTACCTGCATTAGCCAACCATTGTTTGAATGGTTCTGCTTTTGGAGATGGAACAGATTGAATTAAACGTAAGATTGTTTCTCGATTGGCACAATCTGTTTGCCTCATTTTACCATCAGATGCTACCAATTTCAACCTTACGATATTTTCGTAAGGTTGATATCCTTCGTCTATAAGTTTTGATTTTAAATCTGACCAATACCGATTAGGATTACTAGCCTCGCTTACCGCGCCAATTACATCTATAATAGAATATAAAATTTCTCCTTCGTCCTCTCTGGTTCTAATGTCAAAATTATCAAAGTTTAAAACTTCCATGTTTAAATTAGTTTAAGTTCCGTGAATAAGGTTAACAATAAAGTATTCCAAAATTAATGACTACTCCCCTACCCTATTGGTTTTCTCTTTTGTCCTAAAACTACTTCTCTTTTAAAGCTTCAAATTCAGCATTCGTCATGCCTTTAGCTTCCATTCGATTCTCAAAATTTACAGGCTTATCTTTCTGCATTTTTTTAGCATACTCTCGAACTTGTTCTCCTATCTTTACAAGGTAAGCTTTTTCCTTCCCTGTAACTTCTGGATTAAGCACCCACTTAACTAAAGTACCAGGTGTTTTAATCTTAGCCCGTTCTTTGATATACTTAATTAGATAATTAACAAATACATCTTCGAAACCAGCAGAAAGTCCTCCTTTAATTTCTGGTAATACTCTATGAAAAGCAATCCCAGGAAAGACACCAAATTCAATTAATGTTTCGTAGGCTATCAACTCCGCTCTGGTAAGCGATTCTATATCCTTCTCCGAAACGTTCTCTTTCCTCGGCACATCAAAAATAGTAAATTCAAAACCCGTAAATTTTCGTCCTGTCTTTATCTTTTCATGAGTAACATAAATAGTAGGACTGCATTCATTAATTTCTTCTATTGCTTTATCAACTACTTTTTTCTGAAAATTCGAAGGTCCATATTTACCCGTATATTTATCATGAAGTAATAATTTATGTTGCAAATCTTCCAACGTATAAGATTTCTTGCTAACCTTCTCGTATGACCTCTTTGAATCTCGAAAAGCTCGTAACATCATATAAATTCGGATAGAATGACCACTCTTCATAGGAACCACCTCATTCAACTGAAATTGAACATATTTTTTTAGGTTCAATAGATGAGGTTCCATCCATCGAGAAAAAACAAATCGAATACAAGTAGAGCCAGATTCATTTCTTGCTGGTTCAATAATTTCAAAAAATCGTCTTCTACTTTTGACTTTCTTCATTAACTCAGACTCTAGAATAACACCACTATCAAAAAGTCGCTTAGTCAGGTCTTCTAAACGGTCATAAAAACTACCCCACTTTTTGGATGCTTCACCCGTTAACATAGATTGAATCTCTGTAACAGGAATCATCTTTTCATAAAATTGTTCTGCTTTAGGATCTATACTGGAAATTAGGCAGAGCATTACTTTTTGCTCTAAGGCAGGCATTTTGTAATTTTGTTGTAGAACAAAATTATTCTCTAATTTTACAACTCTTTGTTCGTTTATAGAATTCATGTGTGTGTAGCTTTCAAAATTAACTTAACGATTGATGTAGTACTGTGACAAAGATAATAAAAAGTTGTACCGAATAAAAACTTAGTACAACCCACAACTAGTACAACTTAGCTTATTATCCCACAACTAGTACAACTTAATCCCACAAGAAGTACAACTTAAAAGCCAATATCCCCCACAAGAAGTACAACTTACCCCTATATTAAAACCCACATTGAGTACAATCTCAACGCACCCACAACTAGTACAACTTTCCTCTAACTCCCTGTTATTATTAGAGTTTTGGTCTATCTAAATAAAAAAAGTTTTGACCTCTAAAGAATAAGTAATAAAAAGTAAGTATTAAAATACTTAAGTAAGAAAGTAATTTTAAATATTTTCTCTTTATAAATAAAAAAAGTTAATTTTTTTTTATAAAAATGATTATTTTAGTCTTAAGTACTAAATAAAATAAAAATTCTTCTTAGCTAACCCACAACTGGTACAACTTCATGGTTATCCTTAACATCTTTTAATATTGTTCTAAATTATCCAATTTTTAATAATACCCCACAGTTAGTACAATTTGGGAGGTGCAATTAGCCCAAATTTCATAATCGGAATGTAAAGACTATTATTTATATCAAAAGCATCAAATGTACTATCTGTACTATCCCTAATTACCCGCAACTAGTACAATTTAGGGGGTATTGGTTGTCCGATGTCTTAGGATTATCAAGTACAAGCAATAACAACTAAAAGTATCATTTATATCAAAAGCATCAAATGTACTATTTGTACTATCTCTAATTACCCACAACTAGTACAACTTAGGGAGTATTGACTGTCCGATGTCTTAAGATTAACAGGAAGAGTCTACAATGAACT
>Ga0208544_10000946_pt1 | contig 20849 bp, 25 predicted proteins | sample DEB08_DNA_9_FD_184526 | JGI IMG/M metagenome (GOLD analysis project Ga0208544, IMG submission 184526) | Aqueous microbial communities from the Delaware River and Bay under freshwater to marine salinity gradient to study organic matter... | ecosystem: Environmental > Aquatic > Marine > Coastal ... | reverse complement strand
CCACGGCCCCGGCGCCAGCACTCCCACCTGGACCTTGTGCAGAAAGCACACCTGGATAAGACTCAATTGCCAACGCTAGTAGCAAAGCCACTACCGGTAAACCAATATATTTTAGACGTCGTGTGTTCGTGTTCATAGCTGATATTTTAATGATTAATCCTTGGATTTAAATTTTTCTCGAGCGGTCACCCCGAGATAGTACGGCCAGATGATTAGAGCTAACACTCCCTGCCAAAAAGAAAGACTGAGAAAACCGATAGTAAACAACCAGGCGATTAACCAAATTCCGGTCTCTAAGCTATTGTCAATAATGATGATTTCGTCCATAGTATTTTTTAGTTAGTAATCGATGTAGGGTGTAGATTATTTGTCAGTCAAGTGCTGGTCCTTCGCTATTGGTACAGATTTGTCCCACACACTTTGCGTCATGAGTAACCCTCCCAGCACAATGGCCGGGATTGAAATAACTAGCAATACCAAGACTGATTGATGGGTGTCAAAGATTAGAATTGTGATGGAGCCAAACACCAGAAAGAGAAACCCTCCGACCACCTGATGTTTCCAGGTGACATAGAGCAGCCCTATCGGGACCAGCCACAGCAGCGCATTTGGGACGTTTGCCACCAAACTGACCACAATCCCATCAGTCGCTTCTACTCCTGATATAAGAGCAAGCCAGAACAGTGTGATTGACCAAATTACCAACAGTACAATTACACCAATCCCGATCAGTGAATCTTTTGGTATTCGTTTACTCATGATTATTTAGATTAAGCTGCTTATCAGACCGTCTCGCGATTACAAAGATGTAAAATATTTCCAATAAACCCGCCGTATTGAAAAGCAGTAAAACAATAAACCAAAGTTTCTCTGCTCGCCTAGCGGCCAACCATAGCGCCCACCCCTTCCAGCCAAGCGACCAAATTAGTAGCAGCACCAGCCCAATGGTTACTGGAAGCTCAAGTTGCTGAAAGCTATCTAGGCTTAACCAATACATGCTTATGCAACTGTCAGATTATTCTCTACACTTGAGACACCGGGGGCGCTCCACGCAGCCTTTTGTACTTCAGCTCGCTCACCCCAACTCTTAACCGTTCCGCGCAAGACCACTGTACTGTCTTTGGCTTCTACCTCGATACCTTCAGCTTCGATATCGGCACGGCGTTCGAGAGCACGTTTGATGGTATTTTTAACGATTGACGCCTGAACTTTTGGTTTAACACTGATGAGGTTCGACACTCCTGATACTCCCTTAATTTTTTCCACCGTATGTTCAGCGGCTTTTTTCTGAAAATTCCACGCCACCATTCCTTCCAACACCACCCAGCCGTTTTCCACCTTCACCGTTACTGCTTCGTCAGGAATGGTGGTATTCCACTTAATAGCACGTACCGCTGCGTCGGCAATGTCGGTATCAGTTTGGGGCATACCGGCGTATTTGACGATGATTTCTTGGGCGACACCCTTAACCCCCTTCACTCTTTTAGCCGCTCGTTCAGCCGCTTTTTTCGTCCAATAGGAGTCGACCTGTCCGCTAAGGGTCACGATCCCATCTTCAACTGCAACCCCTATCTCGGCGGCTTCCACTTCTGGATCCCAGTCGATCTCAAGCAGTACGTCTTCCTGAATTGTTTTGTCAGTTATCATAGCTTTACTTGTTAACTTGTATCTTCACACTTCTTTCTTTGGCCCCCTCTTTAATTGGCATGTGTACCTTAAGCACACCATTTTTGTACTCGGCTGTAGATTTATCAGCTTGTACCATCCGAGGGAGCCGGACAGTTCGAGCGAATGAGCCACGCTTAATTTCTTTGCTGTAGTAATGCATCTCATCTGTTCCATGCACTTCCTCACGCTGTCCAGAAATAGTCAGATAATCATCTTCAACTGCGATATCAATATCTGATTCTGATACCCCAGGCAAACTCATCTCGGCGATAACTTTGTCTTTCTCCTCATACACGTCTACTGACAAATCAGGCTGTAGTAGGGGTACTGAGTTCATAAAGTCACCATCAAAGAAAGAGTTAAGTCCTGACAAAGGTTTCCTTTGAATTAAGTTCATACAATTAAGTTGGTTATCAATATTTTGTAAGTTTGTGGCCAAAGTAACTCGGTACTGTAAAAACGATATCTGTTACTTGCAGCGGTTGCGGGGCTTTTTTGTAAGTAGATTTTGCTTCGGACGCTTTGTACTCATCCAAAATTTTTCTTCCGATACGTCTGACCATATTTGCTGAAGTAGTTTTCAGCATGTACCCATCACGCTCCACCGATATTTCTAACACTCGATGCTGCGGATTTTCTGCCGAGTCCTGCTCTACAGCTTTTTGAATAACCGAGAATACCGGAATCAATAGGTCTTTAGGTACCTGATTGATTCGCAATACACCGGCATACAAACCTCTGTTTTGCATCTCACAAGCTGGACATCGATGGTAAGTAACCAGGTCCCTTCTCTCGTCTATCATCTGCGCAAACTGCGAATCCGAGGTATACCAAAATCCTTTGAATTGAATATCGCCACACTGAGTACACAAGGCTAATTGTTTACTCCCTTCTAATGCTCTAGTTGCTACAGATCTATTTTTAAGTAGAGTCATAACTATTTTTATTATTTACGTTCTTTTGTTACAAGTTTTGGTTTCTGTCTACATTTGACGTCTAGTGGTATCAGGTGATGTGTCTTGCTCAACGAGCAAACTCCAAAGATTGGTCAGAGTAATTACTGCTCCGGCAATGACTAAGGTCCACATCATCGTACTAGCTGATAGGTCCATAAAAGCAACAGCAACCACAACTAAACCTAATAATGAGTTGATCCAATTTTTATACATATTTATTTATTTAGTTAAATATAGGTTAATAATCTGTAGCACAACTGCGAAACAGTGATGCTTGGCTATGGCTCTACGCTATCGATAGTGTGGACCCAAGCAGCAAGGGTGTAAAACTTTTCCGTATAAAAAAATAACCACGACTGAAACAGCCTGATTTGTCCTATGATATAAACCTCTCTCTACGACAACAAAAAAGTTGTCGTAGCAAATACCTTACCTGAAGTGCAACAATAAAGTAATTGCGCTACGCAGCCATTCTACTCAGGATCTTTCTCTTCTAAAATTTGTACAAAAAAATAGGTCTCAGCTAGTTTAATAGAAAAAATTGTTGTCTGCAGAGTAAATAGTGTCCCGTCTTTTTTTTTATCTATAATTTCTCCACCTTGAAACATGTGACGCTTATTTAGGCAACGCCACATAGCTTTATATACCCCTGGATCGGTTTCACCGCTAGAGAGCAGTTTGGTTTCTTTACCCCTCACCTCCTCTAGGGAATAGCCGAATAACTCTTCCCAAGCATGATTGACGTAGCGGATGGTGCAATCATCGTCTGCTACCAATGTGGGTTGTACGCTATTTGAGAGACAATTACTAATCTGAGAAAATAATTCTTCAGGCTTTTTGTTAAAGACTTTGCGTCGCGCCATTTTGCGGATTTCAGTCAGCGCCGGGATAGCATCCTGCAAGATCTCTTCTTTCTTTTGCAGATTAAATAGAATGTGCTGAGGGTTCTCGGCCACCCAGTATTTGTAGCGTCGCATCACATAATAATTTACTAGACCATCAGCGTGTAGCCGCTCCATAATTGCCTGCACACTCGTGCGCGGCATACCGACCTTGTCAGCTATGTCTGAAATATGCGCCTCTCCAAGCCGCAAAGATGCCAGGTAGACTTTCGCCTCTCGGGGAGAATAACCTAACTGTTCAATAACTTTTTGATATTGCATATTAGTTTTTTAAAATCCGTTCGCTTTTGTTTTCTATACTCTATTTACAATAATTACACGTATAAGAAATCTGTCAATATTTTTTCTTATATAAAATTGCTCCAAATGGGTTTGTGCAGCTTGGCGATAATTCCAAACCTATAACAACGATTGAGAGCTGTTATAAAGGATAATCTCTATAAAATTCACCAAATTCGTTGATCCACTACATTCCAAACGAGCTAAATATGACGACTTTCCAGTCGTCACATTGATGCTGTTTATAACTTTAGTTACTAACGACATTTTTTACTTGTACTTTTTTTTACGAAATAAATATAGGAATTTCACTGAATTCCTAGAAGATGTAATAACAACGCAGACCTCCGTAGCCACAACAACCCTCCCCCGCTCGATGAATCTTTAAGCAAGATCTCATGATTACAGCGCAATGCTATGAGATCTGGCCGGAGGGTTTACTCACGTTTTATTTGTCTAACATCATAATAATTATGGCTACTAGAAATTATTCATTGCGACCAGCTGTGGGCTTTGCTCTGGCTTGCTCGCTAATGTTATTTGGAGCTGCGACGGCCTTTGCTGCTTCAGATAACGCAAGTTCAAACGAAGGCTTCGTTCAAGGTCTACAGAAAAATGGAGACCCTGTCAGTGTCCTTCGGTCAAATCCCGCTGATGCACTAGGTGCCACAGACGGCGCTTTTGTGTCGCTAGGGTATGACGGCGAACTAACTGTAGGATTTGCACAAAACATGAGTGGCAATTTGGACCTTGCTGTACAAGAGGTTACAGGTGGACCATACCCACTTGAAACGGCTGATGTATACGTAAGTACTAATCCAGCTGGACCATGGACATTGGTTGGTGAAGCGACTAATGAAGAAGGTCTTGATGATGGTGTTACTACACTCAGTATAGATCAATGCTATCAGTATGTGCGAATCATTGACACCACAGACGGTGATTTACATAACGCTACGTCAGACGGATTTGATATCGATTCGCTGACAGCTGACTTTGACGAAACCTGCCCAGTTGCAGATCCTCAAACAGCTACTCACGTTAACATCACACTACACAATGGTGCAATGGTGATCAACGAAACGGAAACAGTTGCAAACACTGGCGGCAACATGGCTGATGGCAGCTATTCCGGAGCTGGAGGTGACGGCGGCAGTATCGAAAATGCTGGCGGTGAACAAGACGTTGAAGGTTCAGCTACCGGTAACGGCGGCACTGGCGGTAACGCCGGATTAGGTGGCGCAGTACAAACTGGCGAAGCACTGGCAGTTTCAAGTATTGCTAACACTGTCAACAGCACTGTTGTACGAGCTGATGATTGTGGCTGCGACGGTACACTTGGGCGCGTTCGAGTACGAACCCATAACTTTGCCTTCCTAGGCAACCGCGCAATCACCGCTGCTAACACCGGCGACAACGCTGCCCTTGGTAGTTACGCAGGTGACGCTGGTGAAGGTGGCGACATCGAAAACGGTGACAACCACGGTTACGAAAATGGCCTCAGAGGAGGTGAAGATGACGACAGTCAAGACGACGCTGACCAAGAGGTCGACGACTCAACCACTGGTACCGGTGGTAACGGCGGAGCGAGTGATGCTGGAGGATCAGTTCTCACTGGCCCAGCAACCACCCGAGCTTCTATCGTGAACCTGGTAAACAGTAATCGAATTCAAATTCGATAGTTCAAATTCAGCAATCGGAGCATTTGCTCCTTTTGCCTAGAGCTGGAAGCACTAGTTCGAGCTCTAGGCCCAAAGGATATGCAATTAATTCACACCAAGAAAAAAATAGTATCACTAGCAATTGTGACGGGGGCAGTATTCCTTCTACCCTTGTCTTTTGCTGCAGCGCAAACGAGCCTATATCAGGAAGTACACACGTCCAGTAATAGTGGCAGTCAAACTAGTAGCTATAGTTCGACGGGACAAAACAATACAACTGTAGAAGTTACAAGTACAACGGTTATCAACGGGGAGGAGTACAACTACCACTTTTCTACCTCTAGCCAAAATGGTGTTGAGCACCAAGTCACCATTGTTGACGGTATACCTGTCTCGACTAAGACAGTGGTACCAGTAGACAGTGCTAACGGTGAACTAAGTGCTGAAGAATATAAAACGTATGAAGCTTGGATTATCAACTTGATGAACCTATTAAACTATCTACAACAATATGTCCCAACTACTTTCTAAAACTATAGCTACAGTAAACCAATACCTCAGCATGGTGCTGATTCTAGGTTTGTTGATGATACCTTTTCAACAAACCTACACATTTGCCCAAACACCAGATGAACTACCAGAGACTGAGACGTCTGCGGCAACAAGTGATGAAGATACCGTACCCGAAGAACCAGTCGTACTGATCGATACCGGGACGGCCGACGCCATGACTGAAACCTACAATTTTTCTAATACCAACCAGGTCGACACTCTACCCACACGTGAGCCCGCTACGAGCAGTAGCACTACTGAGAACTCAGATCCGGCAAACGAAACTAAAGTCACCGCAACCAGTACCAAAGAGACTGATGACGTCGCAAGTGCACCTGAAGATAGTAGCAATCTCCAAACAGCCTCGACTACAGGTGCAACCTCAACTCCTCCAGCAATGATTGTTGAAATTGAAAATCAGGCCACCAGTACCACAGCGGCCACCACCAGTGCCGCCACCGGTGACAATAGTGCGACCACTTCCGCAGATGGTGTCGCTATTATCAATAGTGGTGATGCTTACGCGTACACCAACGTGGTTAACCTAACCAACACCAATATCATTAACTCTGACGGTTTTATACTGTTCCTCAACCAATTATTTGGCACCTCAAATATAGATTTCCGAACTATGTTTGACGTCTTTTCAGATACCGAAACGACCTCTACACTCTGCCCAAGTACTGATTGTCAGTCAGGTACTCTAGAGACATACGTCTCAAACCAAACCACCATTAACAACAACATTACCGTAGTGGCAGATACGGGTAGCAACAATGCTACTGGTGGAACGGCGGCGGTACTCACCGGAGATGCCTACGCAGCGGCCAATGTGACCAACGTCGCAAACACCAACATCGTGGACGCAAACTATCTGGTGATGACTTTTAGTAATTTCGGTGATTTATTTGGTGATGTGATTCTACCTGGAGCTAACCTTTTACAGATGTTGTTTCAGTCTTCCCCATCGGTACAAACCGAAGCCATGATTACCAATAGTTCAACCATCGAAAATAACCTTGCTGTGGCGGCTGATACTGGGGACAATACCAGCACTGGCTCCTCAAGTGTGATCGAAACCGGTGACGCAACTGCTTATACCAATATTTATAATCAGACAAACACCAACGCCATCAATAGTGACTCATTTACCTTACTCTTTCGGGTACATGGTGATTGGGCAGGTGAAGTGTTTGGTCTGCCGGAAGGACTGTCATACGAACGCACCGCAGCCGGAATTATGATCACCAACACAACTAGTCAAAGTACTCCTGCTGTAGCTGGCAACATCACCGCAACCATAGCTAATGACGCCAGCATCACCAACAATGTTTCAGTCAAAGCAATTACTGGAAACAATCAAGCTGACGGAGATGAATTGGGGTACATCGGGACCGGAGATGCCTACGCAGCGGCCAATGTGACCAACGTTGCAAACACCAACATTCTTGGTCGAAACTGGTCACTGCTTATCTTTGATATATTTGGCAACTGGCAGGGTGATCTATCATTTGGTCAGCCGGACATCTGGATTGGGGGTACAGCTAACGCCCTCAATGGAACAACTGCAGCCGGCGCGGAAATCCTTTACACCTTTACTATCAGCAATCTGGGTGACGCCACCGCGAATAATGTTGTTCTCAATGGAAATCTCGACAGTGAGCTAATCACCCTAGCGCAGCCAATGGAAGACCTACACATCGGATCAATTGCTCCAGGTGAAACAATCGAAAAGACTTTTGTCGCTGATGTCACCAACACACTTCCGTCTGGTTCTTTTCCAGTAGATCTTGAAGCTGAACTGACCAGCAGCAGTCCTGATGCGAATTTCGACAATAACCGCGAGGTTGTCACCGTGATTGCGGAAAACCGAGTCTTCCGTGGAGGGGGTCGATCAGGCGCTGACCGGAGCGTTGTAACAAAAGACGGCGATATTGAAATTGTAAAAACAGCTAACCTGGATGACATCGCACCGGGAGGTACCGTTGCTTATGAAGTTACTCTCACGAATTCAGGTGGGCCAATCTACGACGCAATTTTGTACGACACACTCTACGACAGTACTGGTGCAGTTATGCTCGATCAAAATTGGCCGTTGTACACTATCGATACTGACGAGACAATTACTATCAATTATGACGTCGCGTTTGCTACCAGCACCACCGAAGGTACGTACTTTAACCGGGCGCAGTTACTGGGTTACCACAAAAATACCAACCCAAAATACATGCTGCCCTACGACTCAATGGTCAGCTCTGTTCCTGTAAACGTTGGGGAGCCAACCCCTATGGTGCTCGGACTAGCAACATCTACTGAATGTACTCCCTACCTCAACAGCTTTCTCAAGTACGATCAAACTAATAACGTCGAGGACGTGCGGCGACTACAAACTTTCCTTAGTGAGCAAAACTCTTTAAGCACTCCAATCACTGGGTACTTTGACCAGAATACGGCTGAAGCTGTCAAAGCCTTCCAGCTGGAGCACCGAGAACATATTCTTTCCCCGTGGGGTCTCACTCAGCCAACTGGGCATGTCTATTACACTACCCGAAAAACTATCAACGAAATCAAGTGCGCCAACCAGAGAAACTTTCCCTTCACAATTGCCCAACTAACTGAAATTGAACAGTATAAAAATCGCCGCACCCCAGCTATCGCTACTGCGCCATTACCCGTTGTTCCCAACCCGACTCTAACCACCATTGCTGCAATCGCTCTCCCAGAAAAAACAGCCGAAGTTAGTCATGCAACACCAGTACAGACCGCCCCAACCTGGCCAACCGAGGAATCCAATATCAGCGTAAACCAGCCAGAGACAACCAGCTCAGGCGTACGCGCAACTCTCACACACCTAATTCAAGCTGGAGTTCGTACGCTCGGCCACCTCAAATTCTGGTAAAACTAACTAGACTAATCACATGCATCTATGAAAACTGCTGATATTAAAAAAACTGCCTTAGAGTTTCTGAACGATCCGGAGCGAATCACTGCTGTAATTGGCTCGTGTCCCACCGATGGCAACACGCACGTAGCAACCGTGTATTACTATGTAGACGATCACTTCAATTTCTATTTCCTGACTGCGACCAATACCCAGAAGCACCGGAACTTGCTCGAGAACCCCAACGCAGCCATCGTCGTCGGGTTCGGACCAAGCTACACGACAGTTCAAGGGCAAGGTGCAGCGGTCTTACTTGAAAAGAATTCTGCTGAAGAACGTGAGTCAATCGCCCACCTGAAAAAACGCCTAGTTGATCACAACAATGAAACCTGGCCAATTTTTCTGCTAGATGATTACATCGATCAATCAATTGCCGTATTTAAATTCGTGCCCGAGACACTGCAGCTACTTAACCTTGAACGCGATAACCAGTTACCTATAACTACCGATGATACGTTGCAGATATTGTAGGATCGACCGCTGCAACGTTTAAGCAAACCACATGAACTGACGATAACTAGGAACAAGGAGCAATTAATGTATACCTGGGAAGGATCACATCACGTTGGATATATCCAGCTTGTGATTGTACTTTTGAAAGTGGACACAATGACTAGTCAAAAGACGGAGTACTCGAGTGACGGTCACGTAGTGATTGCGGAGAAAGCTTTCGATACTGGTGACATATACACTTGGCATGCGTACGCGAAAACCAAGCCCGGTGCAGACATATTCTGGATAGTTCACTGCACCAACAAAGATGCTGATTGCAATGAACCAACAGGAGAACCAGCCTTCACTTGTGCCTCAGATATTAATCACGACATCCGTGCCTTCATTGCTGACCAGCTAACATTGTTAGCAAAGCGGCACAAAATTAAATAAGAGCTACTGGGATTCGATTAAATCGAATCCCATTTTATATTCTCCTTCTCCTAGCTCCCCTGCAGCAGTACCTCGTACGCCAGGGCAATCAGCTGCTCACGGTCCTCAATGATTTCTGCTGGTACTGACCACCAGTTTCTTATCACAACCGGTTCTTCTCGATCCTCTCTCGTGTATTCAAACTGTTCTGACTCTAGCTGAGTAAACTTCTCCTGCAGTTCTGGCTCTTTCACTTTAAAATACAACGTATCATTAATCACAACCCCTAACTGTTTGTTGTTGATTTTCAAGAGCGTGCCGCCAAACATACGGGACGTCAAAATCACCCCGACAGGTTCGAGTTGATCAAGAATATAGTTCGTGAATTCGGGTGATGAAGCCATTGTAGTTACTGTATCCCACCAAGAATACCGATACTTCCCTATTTAGCAAGGCTATTTTGACAAAAGTACCTCGGCACAAAACAAGCACCCTAAAACTGGGTATATCGATTCAAAGAGTACAGGAATAATACCGAAGAAACCTACGCAATATTTCCTAAAATTCACTGGGCAAAATAATTAGCAATCACTGACTCAAGACCCCGATACCCATGTGCAGCTGCTACCAAAAAAAACCAAATACAAATTTCCTTTCTAATGGGTAAAAGTTTTGTGTGAGACTTGAACACAGTTGCAAGTGGATCAATAACTAGTGCTGGCCAAAGCAGGAAAAATGAAGCTCCATAACAACAACCCTGTTATGAATGCGACCACACTATTTTTAACAAGAATACTTTTGATACTTGTTTAAGTGTCGATTGCCTGATTCATAACTTTTTGTAACGCATCGTTAAACCCTCCTGTAGTCAGCGAAGCACCTCCTATTCTCGAAAAAGGTACATCTGTAATACTCGCACCAATCACCTCTGACTTATAGACCGCTTATCAACATCACACCAGCAATAGCAAGAAACCAGGGCATACCTTAGATAATGGTGACCACTAGCATCCACACAGCCATACCTACCATCATAATGTTTTCAGTGAGCGATACAAATCCAAGAGGTACATTAGTATCCCCACCAACACACGCGCACTTCAGCTCCCGCTTTTCTATATACACGGCTTTGAATACTGACCATGCTCCCACACCTCCTATAAATAAAGCTAGCGGAATGGAAACAACAGACAGTACGCCAGCAAACATCAATAAGCCTGCGGTAAGTTCTGCATAAGGATAGATGTATCCATATGGCACCCATCGTTTAGCCAACACGTCGACAATCCAAAGAATTTGCATTTACAAAGCTTATGACCTGCGGACTGTGTGGCTCAGGCATATCTGCAGAAGAAAAGTACAAACAACTGAAAGACGGCACTTCAGCTAAATACATCTACTACGGATGTGGACGATATAAGGATCGCCATTGTAAGAATCCATATATTCGAGAGGAAGATCTAACTACCCAACTCATTAAGCTTATGAAAAAAGTTGAGTTCAATCAGACTGCAGTACAAATGAAATTCGAAGAAGAACTCAAACGATACAACCGCTTTCATCGTGGAGTCCTTGGAGTGTCCGGTGACTCAAAGAAACATAAAGACATCGACCTAAAGACCTACGCGAAGTACATACTCAAAGAAGGCAGTAACGACGAGAAGCGTGATTTGATGGGGTGTTTGGAGAGTAAGGTGGTTGTGAAAGATAAAAAACTCCTTTTAATCAAAGTAACCACTCTGGTCTAATAGACCAATCTTTCAGAGGCAACATTTCCAGACTATTGGTTACACCTGTTGTTCTTGGGTCACTCATGGAGAACATGACATTCCTAGAAATAGAAGGCTTCTTAAATTCATCCCCTGGCTTTAAACCGTGAGAAACTCTAGTTATAAATTCATGAGCAATATCTCTCAGTATTGGTAGTTTTTGACGCACTGCTTTCTCATCATCAGTATCAATAAAAGCAATCCGACCATGCGCAAGATTACTCCTTAGCGAGCTGATAGACACACCTTCAGTTTCTTCATAAAAATCTTTAATATATTTATGTTCTTTGCCAAATACAGATTTGATTGCAGATTCTGTATCCTTTCGGATACTGGTAACACAAGAGAAGTATGCATCCTCGACAAATTTTATTGGATCACTGATGTATTCAGCGTCATGGAGAGCGGTAACACACTCTTTTCGAATTGCTTTACGTTCAGGTTTCGATTTCTTTTTGAAACCGTATTCGTCTGAAATATCAAGACCACCTCGCGCCAGTGCAGAGGCAACGATTTCAAACGCAATATAGTAGCAGAGATAGCTAGTGTAGATGTTGTTCGAGTTGCTACCATTCACAAACCAACTAATTGCAGCTGCAACTACTTGCCTATCATCAAATGAAATTTTCTCATTAGATATGTATTTATTGAGTTCATCAATATCTTTTTCTTTAACATTTAGTACACCCCTTATTTCTTGTGACATTGGGTACTTTAAAAACCACTCTGCCTTAACATCTAATGCAAATGCTAATTCACTTATAAAATATTGGATGTTAAAAATCCCTTCTTGAATAGTTTCGGCTGTCACTTCTGGAACTGTTACTGAACAATCATAAATGCGTTGATTACCTAAAAAGTTACTTGCTTGTTCGCCTAAGTCCAGTTTGTGCAAATAAATATCACCAAAGCCAGAAGTGTAAACTGTCGGCTGATGAGGGAGTTCAAAATCGCCTTTCACAATAAATTCAATATTTCTATGGCAGGTAGCAACAATATACTGAAGACAACCATAAACATTGCGCTTAGGGTCTTCAATGTCTCCCAGCAGCTTTTTTACCTCGATCTCAAGAGATCCAGCTGGTCCAGGGTATTCTAGTGGTTTCCATTCACCAAACTTGTTGTATCGTCCATTAGCACCAATTTGATATAAAGGTTTATCTCCAACCATCCAATGATGAGTTAATTTACCCAAGTCTCCAACCATAAATCCAACACCTTCAGTCTTCGTCATTAAGTTTAGTGCAGTAACCCCAGTATTGGATCTGGTGTATTCAGCATTCGAACCATTAGAAAAGTGAGCTTTAAATCCAATCAACCCTACTTTATCATTCCTTAAAAATTCAATTGCAGTGAAGTCTGCCGTCTTCATAAATCCAGCATCATCTTTAAAATTAAGAAGTATCTTTTTGTAAACAGACATGAAATCTTTAACAAACAGAACAATATTTGTGAGCCGCTTCTTAGGATACTCTTGTGAAATCGAGTTTAGATCAACCTCAGTATTAGTAAATAATTCATCTCCAAAAAGTTCCTGTAATTTTTGCTTGATTTGAGAATCTTGGTCTTTTGTCTGCTTATAAATTGCACTTAAAAATAAATTATCTTCGCGGGATGATTTAAGTGTCTCTGGGTAAGTTAATCCGAAAGGAAATGGTATGTAGTTTTGCCCTCTACTGTTGTTGTCCAAATTCGCTATAACTGAGAGCCATATAAAATTACCAACAATAGATTTCAATAATGTAAGATTGTCTATTTCTTTCTGATTATTTAACAGGCTTATGAAAACGGTCGCAGGATCTTCCTCATAAGACTCTAAACCTCTAACACGAAGTAAGGTCATCAAGTACTGTAAACCTCCTCCTGTTTTTGCATCCTCAAAAAATTTAGTAACTAGTTCAATATTATCCATATGTATATATGAATAGTAGTACATTTTTCAAGTAAGTAATAATAAATTTAAACTCCTGAGTATTAATACCCAGGAGTTTGAATGTACCATTTCAGAGTAATGGAAGGTCTACAGGTCATCCGATAACCGGTATTTTGTGCGGGCGGTGTGGGACGAAATCCGAACTAAACTACTCGATATTCCCTAAAATCCATTTAGCTAAGGAGTTCGCAATCTCATCTTCATGTCCTCTATATCCATGATTCGCATCTCCTAAGACTTCAGTTTCTACCTTACTGCTATTTATTAAAGCAGCTTCAATTCTAGAGAAAGTTTCTTCAATCGATACTACTAGCGCATCATCTTTCCTTCCCATTACCGCATAAGTTGGAATCGTAATCTTGCTTAGTACTTCCAACCTATCTTCAGGCTCATAAAAGTTAAAGATGCCAGCTTTAGATTCATCACCAAATAAACTGACAAATGTGTTTGCACTTAATGGAACTTCTCCCCAGATCCAATCTGTAAGCAAGGTTTCTCCCTCCCCTTTTTCAATTAGAATATTTGCTTCTGTGATATCTTTGTCAAACTGCGCTTTGTCGTCTCTCACAAGACCCAACATGTCTGAGGGTGAAAGCAGGGCTAAAGATTTTATTCTCTGATCATTAGTCTCGGTGACGTAAAAACTAGTTTTTGGACAACCTAAGCTATGACCTGAAAGATGTATGTCAGCAAAACCTTTTTCTTCCACAAAATCGACTGCTGCCTTTATATCAGGAATACAATCTTCAAATTTTTCATACGCACCACCAACTCTGATGATTTCTTGTGAGTCATCTTTTACTACTTGATACGTGTCTTTCATTAGCTCACACCCTCTATTGTTAAACACGCATAAAGCCACACCCTGTGAAGTAAGTTTTTCAGCAATTGCATCTACGAATTTATTTTCATAAAAGTTCCCCGCCATTCCATGCACGTGAACCAGAACTGATGTAGTTGTCTGATCTGGTTCATGCAACAGCCCGTGCAGTTCAACTCCGTCTTGCGTATAAATCCTGTGGAAGCTAGTTTTCATAGATCAACTATACCAAAAGTTCGAAAGTCTACTACTGTCTAAAAATAAAAGCCTTGAAAAACAAGGCTAAAATTTAGGGCGGAGAGTAAGGGATTCGAACCCTTGGAACCCGTAAAGGCTCGGCAGTTTAGTAAACTGCTGCTTTCGACCACTCAGCCAACTCTCCAGTATTTTATTGTCGGTCAGTTGGCTTTGGGTCGAACAAGTTCGTCCTCCTCCCTGCGGTCGGATAGAAATGTACCCCGTACATTTCTATCCACTCAGCCAACTCTCCAGTATTTTGCATCTAAGAACGTTTCGACAGCACTATGCGTTCGAGTGCGTTCCCTCCTTTCTCCTGTTCGTTCTGCTTCACAACGGAGAATTATGACTAACGTCAGAACCGGATGGATTGCAACCCGCGTAGTATAGCGAACTCTGAGTAAAAATAAAGAAGTGTTGGTTGACATAGAGTAGCTATGCTTTGGTAGCTGGCTTCTTTGGAGATTTCTTCTCTGGTTTAATCCCAGTATTTTTGACTACCCCCTCTAGTCTGGGAGCTACTCGTGGTGGAGTGTCAGTACGTTTATTGTTTTTTTTCATAGTGAATAGTTAGAGTGTATTGGCGTCATCTTAATTATTGTTTTGTTTGTTAATTGCGTGAAGTCTAGTGTCTTTTGGTAATGACGTGGCTGGTGAGTTGTTTCCAGGGTCAGCTGCTTGTCTAAGTGCCTCTACAACATCTGCATCGGACACTTCAGGGAAGCTGGTGTAATAGGCCCCCACAGCACCATGGAACCTGGATTCATCTTTTAGAACCACCACTTCGTCTACTAATTGCGCCAGTTCGGTGATGGTCTCATGTGGTCCAACCGGAACCGCAAGCACCAACTTGCTCGGACGCTGTTTCTTAATTGTAGTAATCGCTGCCTTGATCGATAGTCCGGTTGCTATACCATCGTCGACCAGGATAGCGACCTTATCTGTTGCGCAAAGCGAAGCTGCGTTACCTTTGTAGGCGTTGCGGCGGCGATGCGCTTCAGTTTGCTGTGTAAACCGCTGAGCCTCAAGCCAGGACTCGTCTAATCCACAATCTCCCATGTCGTTGCGCACCAAATCACCATGTTCCGTGATTGCGCTGACGGCAAATTCTGGGTTGTAAGGATGGCCAATTTTCCTGGTTATTACTATATCCATTGGAGCGTGCAGTGCTTGAGCAATCGGTAGTGCCACCAGCACCCCACCACGTGGTATAGCGTATATGACTGTGTGTGATCCTCGATAATGTTCCAGCCGGCTGGCTAGTTGCTCACCCGCCTGATATCGATCAAAGAACATAAGACAAATTGTTACTTAACGCGAAGTTTCTGGTAAAAATCTTTGCTTGGTTACAGGGTCTTGTGCGGTGACTAATACGTCCGCTGACTGTTGTTAGGCAGACAAAAATCACTGTCAATTAGCGGGGCACATTGCGCCCAGTGTCTGATTCAACAATCAGTCCCCAGAAACTATTGGCTGCGATAACTGCGCCAATAATACCTAGTATCCACATTTGCGCTGTGTCAGATAAATCTACAAACGTGATTCCAACAATGACTAAGCCTAGGATGGCATTGATCCAATTTTCATACATATTTTAACTGTTAGGTTACTGCTTAATAAGTGCAACATTTTTACTCCACGTCTTCTCACATTTTGAACTGATTACCCAAGAAGTAAAATACTTGTACTCAAAAAAATATCACTCAAAATATAGTCATCTAATGCAGGGCGAATCAAAAAAATAGCAACAACAAAACCGTCGTCGCTACCAGCAGCAAGAGAGTGAGTGGATTACAAGACTTTTGTATCGATCATTATTTTGCTTCCATATACAAAAAATAGCACTCAATGAGTGCTATTTTTAGGGAGTGAATTAGAATTTATTCAACCACCTCTTCCTCTTCGTCGTTTTCACTTTCGCTTTCCTCTTCTTCGTTATCCATATCTCCATCTTCACTTTCTTCTTCCTCTTCTAGCTCCTCGTCTTCTTCGGCATCCATTTTGTCTTGGATCTGCTGTCTAATTTCTGCAACCCGCGCCATGATGGCTGCGACTTTTTCTGGTCCGGTCAAACCGGCAACATCTAGCTTAAATGCTTCTCGGGCTGCAACACGTTCTTCTTTGTTTTCAGAACGCTCTTCTTGTCGCTCCACTTTTGTTGCAGCCATCTCAGCTTTTCTCGCTTCGATTACTGCTTGGATGTTTGCAATATACTCCATCATAGCTACTCGTTTTGCGTCCTCGTCCAGCCCTTCTAAGCTTGTCATGAATTCTGCCTTATCAAGTTTGAACTCGGCTTTTTTCTCAGCGATTTCCTCTTTCACTTCGGCTACTTTTTCTTGATGATCTTCTTTCATGGCAGATTTACGTTCAGCGATCATTGCTCGCAGTGACTCGATCTGCTCCATCATGGCTGCTCGTTTTTCTTTGTCTACTTCTTCAGTTTTTGTTGCGTCTTCCTCGACAACATCTTCTTGTGCATGTGCAGCTTGTAGGCCAAATGCTAGAAATGCAAAACACATCGCAGCAACCATCACGAATGATGCAATATGGTTTTCATGAGTTTTAGTAAGATTCATGTTCTATATGTTTATTATAATAACTAATCGTGATACACACGACAGAGGCCGGTCCCACGCGGGACCGGCCTCCTGTTACTTTCATTTATACCACAAACTATAGTAGATGAGTGCTCCCCTGTGGATAAAAAATACTAGCGGAGACGAGAGGAATTTCTATCCTTACAGGATCGGTACAGGTTATCGATATTTTCACTCCTTTCAGTCGCAAAATATCAGACCAACCTCTTCGAATCCTCACGTGACAGTTTCCCAAACTGTTACTTCGTCTCTGCAAATAAAATATGCGCCAAAAGGCGCTATTTTATTTTGCGGAGACGAGAGGATTCGAACCTCCGGGGGCGTAAACCCCACTTCCTTAGCAAGGAAGCACGATAGACCACTCTGACACGTCTCCGTATGCCGACCACAATAGCACAATCGGCAGTTGAGAAAAAGCTATTTGATCGCACTAGCGACCGCTTTGACCAGACCCGGCTCGTTGTTAGTGGGAACAATTTTGTCGGCGGTTGGTTTTTTGACCAGACCGGCGATCTTTTTAGCGGCGGCAATTTTCATATCATCAGTGATGTCTCGGACCCCCCGGTCAAGCGCTCCGCGGAAAATTCCTGGAAAGGCCAGTGAATTGTTGATTTGGTTAGGCATATCGCTGCGGCCAGTAGCACAGATAAGCGCACCGGCTCGCTTGGCGTCTTCGGGCATGATTTCTGGGATTGGGTTTGCCAGAGCAAATACAATCGCGTTGTCAGCCATTTTTTCAATGTGCGCCGAGGCAATTGTGCCTGGACCAGACACTCCAATAACCACATCGGCCCCTTCAATTACCTGCATCAGGTCACCAGTAGTTTTGGAAGGATTGGTTAGTTTAGCAAGCTCACGTTTGTAGCCAGACAGGCCGGACCGACCATCTGCAATTGCGCCTTGCGAGTCAGTCACAATGATGTTTTCCACCCCAGCTTTCACCAGCAGCAGTGTCACAGCGCGACCAGCCGCCCCAGCTCCGACGACAACCACCTTCATCTGGTCCAGCCGTTTTTTAACTACCTTGGAAGCGTTGATTAGACCAGCCAATACCACAATCGCTGTTCCGTGCTGGTCGTCGTGCATCACGGGGATATCTAGTTCGGCCTTGAGTCGCTCTTCAATTTCAAAACACTTCGGCGCTGAGATGTCTTCGAGGTTGATTCCCCCAAAGCCAGGAGCAATCGCTTTGACCGCCGTAATGATTTCTTCTGGTTCTTGGGTATCAAGTACAATTGGAAACGCATCAACATCTGCCATCGCTTTAAAAATTGCACACTTCCCTTCCATCACCGGCAACGCCGCAATAGCACCGAGGTTCCCCAACCCCAAAATCGCTGACCCATCACTGATGACCGCCACCATGTTGCGTTTCATGGTGTACTCGCGTGCGTCCTGCGGATTTTTGGCTAAGTGCGCCGAGACTGCCCCTACTCCCGGTGAGTACATCGTACTCCAGTCGGTTTTTGTCTTGAGTTTACCTTTAGGCGCAATCGAAATCTTGCCCTTTAGTTTTTTATGGAGTTCAAGTGCGAGGCGGTTGTAGTCAGGTTTTTTGGCGGCCATGGTGTCTGTCAATTTAAAAGTAATGGACCTAGTATAACGTACGCACAAGGACCGGCAAGATTTGTTAAAAAAGCAAAGCAAAAAGCGACCAAGGAAGGTCGCTTACGGGTTTTTGGATTGTACTGAAAGTACATTTGGAAGATAGGGCTGGTTTATCTCGACGGCACAACGTCGGAAAAGAACATGCTTGGAACATCTACGCTAGTAGAGCCAAGGCTTTTGGGTCACTGCCACAGTTTCGATTTCGTTTGTATATTAATACTGACGATACTTGCGCAGATCCAGATAACTAATGAACTATCGCTACCCACAGTATATACCAAGATTGAGTTCGATCAATAGTAAAACCGGCAAGATTTGAGCTCTAATTGAACTGTAATCTTGCCGGTTTGCTCGTTTGCCCAGCGGTTATTCTTGTCGCTGTGCTAGTTACAAAGCATCCTTGGCCTCATCCATACTCTTTGGAGCTGGAAATTGTGCAGCTGTAATAAAAACAGTACCGACCAGGATCATAAGAATAAATAGTCTCATGTTGTGCCCTCTTTATGAATTTATTTGAGTACCGGCAAACTCAAAAAATGTACAAATTATTCTCCGGTTATACATGTTATAACCCAAGACACTTAAATTTGGCAAGGGATAACTTTTTTCTGGCACATACAAGAAAACAACCCACGAGCTTTGCGTAGGAAGTAAAAATGAGGGCGACTTTTGCTCTCTTGTGCGACTGAGATTAGGATCACCCCACATCGGATTCACTTCTTCCATTTTCACGCTACCCCACCATGCAAAGAAAGTCAGCAAGCACTTTTCACGTCCACACAGAGAAAAGGGTGGTGATTGTAAACAGAAAAAGTAAAAATTGGTATAGTTACAGAATGAAACTCTCTGACCAACTGACTGATCATTTCCGGATTGATGTCCCGCATAAAAAAGCGCTTCAGAAACTGCGGATCGAGACCGTCGCCGACCTACTCTATCACCTGCCCGCCCGGTACGAAGACATCACTGATGTGCAATCGGTTGGTAGTCTGCAAAAAGACCAGGACACCGTTGTATACGGTCAGTTGTCGGGACTGAAAACTCGTAAAGCATGGAAGAGTAAACGACCGATCGCTGAGGGGTATGTGGAAGATGGTTCTGCCAAGATGAAGATTATGTGGTTCAACCAGCCGTACATCGCAAAAATGTACACCGACGGAATGTATGTGAAGCTAGCTGGAAAAGTATCAGGCACCGAAGGGAAATTGTATCTATCAAACCCAGAGGTAGAAAAGCTAGACAGTCTACCAATCGATCGCCACGACAGTATTTTTAAAGACACCGAACAAATCGACGACACCCTCTACCCCGTCTACCGCGAGAGCAAAGGCATCACCAGCCGATGGATCTATCACACGATTCTCAAGTGTTTTGAGAAAGACGTGCTCGATACACTCATCGACCCAATTCCAAAAGAAATCCTAAAGAAATATAATCTGCCCGAGCTGGCCACGGCACTCGTTTGGATTCATAGTCCAAAAAAAGCGCAGCATGCTGAAAGCGCGCGCAAGCGCTTTGCGTTTGAGGAAGTGTTCTACATCCAAGTCCAAAATGCCCAAAACCGTGCTGCCGCAAACGCAGCCACTACGTATAGTTTCAAAACTTCACCTGAACACGTAGCTAAATTTACCGAACGGTTCCCTTTCACTCTGACCGACAGTCAGGACAAATCAATCAAAGCTATCCTCGATAATTTTGGAGGGAATCATGCGATGTCTCGACTGCTTGAGGGTGATGTCGGGAGTGGAAAAACAGCTGTAGCAGCAACTACGGCCTACGCTGTTGCCACCTCGCGCCCGCCCGAAGGAATGAACAAAGAAACCGGCGGACTGGCAGCAGTTGATTTTGGTAACCTGCAGGTCGGATACATGGCACCGACTGAAATCCTCGCGAAACAACACTTTGAATCCTTTATCGAATACTTTCAACACCTCCCAATCAACATCGGTTTGATTACTGGTAGCGGCTGTATGAAGTTCCCGAGCAAAACTGATCCGAGCAAACCAACCAAAATCAGCAAAGCGCAGCTACTCAAGTGGGTAAAAAATGGCGAGATCCC
>Ga0208544_10000941_pt1 | contig 20898 bp, 17 predicted proteins | sample DEB08_DNA_9_FD_184526 | JGI IMG/M metagenome (GOLD analysis project Ga0208544, IMG submission 184526) | Aqueous microbial communities from the Delaware River and Bay under freshwater to marine salinity gradient to study organic matter... | ecosystem: Environmental > Aquatic > Marine > Coastal ... | reverse complement strand
TGCCCATATTCACCCGCGCCATTCTGGCCAGTGCCGGCATATTTGCTGCCACTATGGCCTCCGCCCAGGAAAAAGTGCCTTTTGCGCTCGACTGGAAATTTGAAGGCCCCGCTGCACCGTTGAAAGTTGCGGTGACGCTGGCCTTTATCGGCACCAACCTGATGGAGATCGTCAGCCCCCATGGACGCGGTCTTGGGGCCCTTTTCGACAGCGGCAAAACCAATGCAGATTACCCATTGATGTTTGCCGTGCTGATCGCCTTAGCGTTCCTCGGCATCGTTTTGTACTACGTCGTCGTCGCGCTCGAGAAACTCTTCGCAGGCTGGGCAGAGCGACAGCCAACCTGACGCAAATCACCTCTTCTTGTGGACCAACCCTGGCGATATTTTCGGTCTTCTAGGCCATCTGCGCGTCTCCCTGCGGTCCTGCCCACATGGATTTAGGCGGTTTAGACCGCCTGATCACTCGCAGATCGCGCGATATATCGCTAATCGTGCCAGATATATCGCTAAACGTGCCAAAACGCATGCAGGTCTCGCCAGACTTGCGAATCTCGGCGCGCGCTATTAGATCGTGGGGTGAGAGGTTGGCGCGGGCAAGCGCCTCGCCAACCCGGTCAGATCCGGAAGGAAGCAGCCGCAACGAGCCCCGTTTGGGTCGTGTTCAGCCTCTCACCCAACTAAAAGCGATCGGAGGTTTCATGGTCACCCAAGTTTCCCTCCGGGCCCAGAATGTTTAAATTCTGAAACGGCCCAATGATGGTTTCGCACGTCCCGGCAGCGTGCCCTTTCCTATTGCTTTCAAGGGTTATCCCAAATGACACCAAATTCACTTGCTGACCTTGGTTGGTCTGCGTTCTTTGCCCGTCAGGACATTCCTGAAGGGGCCTCTCCTATGCGCATTTCGTCCGTTCACCGTGATCGCGTCGAGGCTTTCTCGCCCCATGGCACACATTCCCTGTCGACCCCTGACAAGACCGGACAGCTGGCTCCGGGCGATTGGGTGCTGGCCGAGGACGGGCACGTCGCCCGCGTTCTTGAGCGGCAAAGTTTGTTGAAACGAGGCGGTGCAGGAAACGACGCGCGCCCTCAGTTGCTGGCGGCCAATGTCGCGACACTTGGCATCGTATCGTCTTGCAACGCCGATTTTAATCTGGCCCGCCTGGAGCGCTACCTGGTGATCGCCGCCGACGCGGGATGTTTGCCTTTGGTAATTTTGACGAAGGCGGACATGGACGAAGATCCCGCCCGATATGTGAAGGACGCGCAACGCTTGTCCCCATTGCTTACCGCAATCGCCATCGACGCCACAGATGCGGAAGATGTGGATCGCCTAACGTCTTGGTGCAGCAACGGCGAAACACTGGCATTGGTCGGCTCGTCGGGTGTTGGCAAGACGACACTACGCAATGCCCTGACCGGAGACGAGGCATTCACGCAGGACATTCGCGAAGATGATGCAAAAGGGCGCCATACGACCACGTCCCGTGCGCTTGTGCGCACGACCGCTGGGGGGTGGATTATTGACACGCCCGGAATGCGGTCGCTGGCCCTGACGGATGTTTCGGACGGAATTGCGGTTGTCTTTGAAGACATCGAAACGCTGGCGGAATCGTGTCGGTTTTCCGACTGTGCACACGAGACCGAACCGGGCTGTTCTATCCAAGGCGCCCTGCAAGCGGGCGACCTTGACGCGGATCGCGTGAAACGCTGGCGTAAGTTGAAGGCGGAAGAGATGCGCAACTCAGAAACGCTTGCCGGCGCGCGCGCGCGCGACAAAAGCTTTGGTAAAATGGTGCGCAGCGTCACGGCGCGCAAACGGCATGAACGCAGCAAACGCTAGATTCTGTCGACCGCGCGCAGTCCCACAAACGCCGCAACTTGCAGAGCGGCCAGCGCGATGGGCACAAGGCTAAGCCGCCGAACTGAAGTGCCCCTGGGCCAGCGCCAGCCGACACCGGCAATAGCCAAAGCAAGAGTTCCGGCGATGGCTTGCCAGCCTGCGTAAACCCGGAACGCCTCGATCAGGGCGTTCCGGCTCACCCCCGCACCTGCCCCTTCGGCGGCCACAAAAGCATAGCCGAAGGCCATGACCCAAAGCGCCATAAGGCCCGCCAACAAAAGCCGGTTGCCGTCGCCGGGATCGCTCACTGGCCCAACCCCAAGCGCTCAAACATTGGGGCGGCCGCCCATATGCGCTGCTCTTTGGCCTCGACCGCGCAACTGCGCACATCCCTGAGGCGGGCCAGCGCGGGATCCGCGTCTTCACCCGCTTCGACCATCAACCGCATCAGAACCATGCCGGAGCGACCACAGCCCCCAAAACAATGCGCCAATACGCGCCCTCCCTGAGCAAGCTCGTCGTGAGCAAGCGCGGACAGCTCAGGCCAAAGCGCCGCAGTTTGATCATCGGGCGCGCCAAAATCAGCAATTGGCAGATGCCGCCACGCGACACCAGCTGCCTTAAGGTCGGCGCCGATGTCCGTCGCCCCAACCCGCGCCATTTCACGATGGGTTGTCATCGTCAGCACCAAAGTCGGCTCCCAACGTAGTAAAGTGGCCAGATCGGAAAGATAGGCAGCTGTGCGGCCGGGGATCGGCGCGATCCCCAGCCACCCGTTGCCCAAGGGGAGTTCGCTTACGGACCAGTCAGGCAACACCAGCCTCCAGCACCTGCCCCGGATGTGCCTCGCTCCAGGCTGCAAGGAATGCCGTGACATTAGGATCACCGGCAAGCTCGATAGCACAACGCGGCAAGGCCACACCCATTTTCAAAGCGAGTTCAAGGCAGCAGATATGATCACGCGGAGAACGATACGGCGCATTCGCCGAGGCAGGAATGATCGTTGACAACAAGGTTCCTCCGTAATTGTTCCCGGGACACAGATCAGGTTTCACAGACAAGAAATACCCCATCCCTTCGGGTCTGGGTCCCAGCCTGCAATCTGCACCAGGGTAATGCCAGCGTCGTCGGGGCGATCATGGTCCGCGCCCGCCGCAACCAGACCCTTCGCATGACCAAGCTTATCCGGAAAGTACGGGGTCAGCCGAACGATATTTCGCGCAGCTACCGGCTTTTTGTCGGGATCGAGATAGGCCCCTGTCAATGTCTCGCCGTCCGCAATCCGCGCAAGTTGCGCAAGTTGCGCAAGGATGCCGGAGAGAGGGGGCCGATGCAAGATTTCCGCGGACCTGGATGCCACCCCGAAGCGGCAATCCACCGAGAGGGCGCGTTTGAGAAAACTTGCAGGGGTTGACCCGTGTCAAAGCACTTGGTCGAAGTCAGGGATATGGTTGGTCCAAACCCATAAAAGGAGGACCATTATATGTCTCACACGCCCCACGAACTTGCCGAAGAATTTCCCGAACACGTCGCCAAGATGAGCGAATTGAAACAATCTGACGCGCATTTCGCGCAGATGTTCGACAGCTATCATGAGCTAAATCGCACCATTCACCGGGCGGAGACGAACGTTGAGCCGATAGACGGAATGGCCGAAACGGACCTGCGCAAACAGCGCGCGCATCTGAAAGACCAGATTTGGAGCTATCTGTCGTCCTGATTGGTCGGCTTCTGGTGGACGCCTCAGACGTGCCGGTCTAACCTCGCGCAATGCGAATCCAACCGGGGTATTTATGAGCGACTCCAACACCAGTGGCTATCAGGTTCTGGCCCGGAAATACCGGCCCGAGACATTTGCTGATCTTGTTGGTCAGGATGCGATGGTCCGGACGCTGAAGAACGCGTTCGAGGCGGATCGCATCGCGCAAGCCTTCATCATGACCGGCATTCGCGGGACCGGTAAAACCACGACGGCGCGGATCATCGCCAAGGGCATGAATTGCATCGGGCCAGACGGAAAAAGTGGTCCGACAACGGACCCTTGTGGGAAATGCGAGCATTGCGTTTCGATCGCCCAGGGGCGTCATGTCGACGTACTGGAGATGGATGCGGCCAGCCGCACAGGTGTCGGCGATATCCGCGAAATCATTGATTCCGTTGCGTATCGCGCCGCTTCTGCACGCTATAAGATCTATATTATCGACGAGGTTCACATGCTGTCGACCAGCGCGTTCAATGCGCTGTTGAAGACGCTGGAAGAACCGCCTGCGCATGTGAAGTTCATCTTTGCCACAACCGAAATCCGCAAGGTTCCCGTGACAGTTCTGTCGCGGTGCCAGCGGTTCGATCTTCGACGAATTGAACCCGAAGTGATGATCGCATTGCTGCGCAAGATCGCCGTGGCCGAGGGGGCCGAGATCTCGGATGATGCGCTGGCTTTGATCACACGGGCGGCGGAAGGTTCCGCGCGGGATGCACAGTCTTTGTTGGATCAGGCAATCAGTCATGGTGCGGGCGAAACGACGGCCGAACAGGTACGGGCGATGCTCGGACTTGCCGACCGGGGGCGGGTTTTGGACCTGTTCGATATGGTGATGGCCGGTGATGCGGCCGGGGCTTTAACCGAGCTTTCTTCGCAGTACGCCGACGGCGCAGACCCGATGGCAGTGTTGCGTGATCTGGCCGAAATTACCCATTGGATTAGTGTTATCCGCATCACGCCCGAGGCCGCAGACGACCCAACGGTCGGCCCGGACGAGCGCGCACGCGGGCGGGATATGGCGGGCCGTTTGTCCATGCCTGTTCTGGCGCGGATGTGGCAAATGTCCTTGAAATCCTTAGAAGAAGTTGCGTTATCTCCGAATGCGATGATGGCCGCAGAGATGGCCGTTATCCGCATGACGCATGTGGCTGAACTGCCAACACCCGGCGATTTGGTCGCCAAATTGAAAGACACACCCGTGCCCCCTGCCCCGTCTGGCAGCGGAGGCGCAGGTGGGACCTCTGGTGGGACAAATGCAGTGGCGAATCGCGGCGTTTCGATGCAGTCCGGCGGCGGCGTTTCGGCCTCTGGCGCGCAGGCCGCCGTGGCGCTTGGTACGGACAATGCTTTGGCGCGCTTCCCGACGTTTCAGCACGTCGTTGATCTTGTGCGCACCAACCGCGACGTAAAGCTGCTGGTCGAGATCGAAGGCGGCGTGCGTTTGGTTAACTATCAGCCCGGACGGATTGAATTCGAGCCTTCGCCGAATGCCGCATCGGATTTGTCGCAGCGGCTCGGCAGCAGGCTTCAGGCATGGACCGGCGTGCGGTGGACAGTCACCATTGTGACAACAGGTGGCACACCCACAATTGTGGAAACCCGCGACGCCAAACGAAAGGCCCTGGCGGACGAAGCACGGGTGAACCCGTTGGTCAACGCCGTTTTTGCCGCTTTTCCCAAGGCAAAACTTGGAGTTATACGCACACCAGAAGAGATTTCGAGCGAGGTCGCGCATGAGGCGTTGGCCGAGGTCGAAGATGAATGGGATCCTTTTGAGGACGAATAGGAGTTTCGAGATGTTGAAGGGTTTGGGCGGTCTGGCCGATATGGGCAAGATGATGAAAGCTGCACAGGATATGCAGACAAAAATGGCGGAGATGCAAGACGAGCTGAACCGTGTGACCGTCGTCGGCGAAAGCGGTGCAGGATTGGTTAAGGCCACGGCCACAGCCAAGGGCGAATTGACCGCGCTGGATATTGATCCGTCGATCTTTAATGCGGATGAGAAAGAAGTCGTGGAAGATCTGATCCTTGCGGCGATCAAAGATGCGCAGTCCAAAGCATCGGATAAAAGCCAGGAAGAGATGCAAAAAATGACCGAAGGCCTTGGATTGCCAGCCGACATGAAACTGCCGTTCTAAGTCGGGACAGGGACGCTGTCAGACGCACCCAAAGAACTTGAGGCGCTGATCGAGATGATGGCGCGATTGCCGGGGCTTGGGCCTCGGTCTGCGCGACGTGCTGTTTTGCATCTGATCAAAAAGCGCGGGGTTTTGTTGAGTCCATTGGCAGACGCAATGCGGCAAGTGGCGGATACGGCGCGGGAATGTCTCAACTGCGGAAATATCGGCACATCGGATATCTGTGAGATCTGTAAAAGCGAAAAGCGCGCGACTGGCGAGTTGTGCATTGTCGAAGATGTCGCCGATCTTTGGGCGATGGAGCGGTCGGGCGTATTCCGGGGCAGGTATCACGTGCTGGGCGGAACGCTGAGCGCGCTGGACGCGATCGGGCCGGACGAGTTGCGCATTCCTAAGCTTGTGGATCGTGTGAAGTCCGAGGAAATTCATGAGGTTATTCTTGCGCTGAACGCAACGGTGGATGGCCAGACGACGGCGCATTACATCGCAGAACAGCTTGAAGGCGGGGTGCGGGTCACGACCTTGGCGCAAGGTGTGCCGATTGGAGGCGAATTGGATTATCTGGACGATGGAACGATCTCGGCGGCTTTGAGAGCGCGGAAATCTGTTTAAAATCTAAGGTGCACGTCTGTGTCTTCACCATCTGCGCACAAAGGCGCAGCAGGCGGTGGTTAACACGCTGAAACCACAGGAAAATACTCTGTCAGTATAACGCCGCTTCGGGCGTTCGGGGGGCGGGCTTTACCACGCCCGCGCGATGGGTTTGGAAATTCGAAACCTCTATTTTGTAGATTTTCCTCACCAAGACGTTGTTAAGCGGGAACCAGATCCAACAATTCTTTCCAACGATGGCACGAGACCTGATGACCCCTATCTGCTGTTTCAAGTTGCGGCTCGATCGTTTTGCAGACGTCAATCGCGTTTGGACAGCGGGTGTGGAATTTGCACCCCGAAGGTTGATTGGTGGGCGACGGGATTTCACCTTCAAGCTTTTGAGCAATGCCGCGATCGTCGGGGTCAAGCGACGGGATCGCCGAGAACAACGCCTTGGTGTAGGGATGCTTGGGTGACGCAAAAAGCTGGCGCGTCGGCGCGGTTTCCACAAGGCGCCCAAGATACATCACCGCAACATGATCGCAAGTATGTGCGACAACGCTGAGGTCGTGGCTAATGAACATAAACGTCAGCCCCATGTCGGCCTGAATAGCCTTCAGCAAGTTCAGAACGTCCGCCTGAATGGAGACATCCAGCGCGGCGACGCTTTCATCGGCAACGACGAATTTCGGCGCGGACACAAGCGCACGCGCGATGGAAATGCGCTGGCGCTGACCGCCGGAGAACGCGTGCGGAAAGCGGCGCAAGTGTTCGAGGTTAAGGCGGCATTTCGCGGCAATTTCGCGCACGCGTTCGTCGGTTTCGACCCGGGTCTTGGTCAGACCCATGACTTCGAGCGGCTCGGCAATGATATCGCGCACGGTCATCCTTGGTGAGAGGGCCGCATAGGGGTCCTGAAAAATCAGCTGCGCGCGTTTGCGGTAATCTTTGAGGTTTTCTTTCGAAATATCTTCAAGATCATAGGCAACTTCTCCATCGGAGTAGTGTGCTCCTCCCCCGGTGATAGGCACAGCCTTGAGGAGGGCGCGGCCAAGCGTGGTCTTTCCAGATCCGCTTTCCCCAACCAGCCCGAAAAATGACCCCTTTTCAATTTCAAGCGTCACGTTGTCGACAGCCTTTAACACCTGCCGTTTGAAGATCGAATTGCCGATCTGGAAGCCGACAGAGAGGCCGTTCGCCTTGATCAGGATATCGCTCATTCTGCAGCCTCCGAGTAGATGTGGCAGGCAACGCGATGGGTAGGATCGACGTTCACATCACGAGGCTGGCGAGACGAGCATTGTGGCCCGACAATCTGCGAGCAGCGGGTGTGAAAGACGCAGCCTGACGGGCGTTCGAGCGGGGATGGGATATCGCCGGGAACAGGCTCAAGGGGCGAGTCCAGATCGTTGAGTTTCGGCAGCGCGTTCAAAAGGCCCTGCGTGTAGGGGTGTTTTGCGGTGCGAATCACGTCGCGCACCGGACCTTCTTCGATCATCCGGCCAAGATACATGACGTTCACTTTGTCGGCGGTTTGGGCGACGACACCGAGATCATGGGTGATGAAAAGGATACCCATGTGGAATTCCTCGACGAGGTCCTTCATCAGGTCAATCACCTGCGCCTGTATCGTCACATCAAGCGCAGTTGTCGGTTCGTCTGCGATCAGGAGCTTCGGTTTGGTGCTGAGGGCCATCGCGATCATCGCGCGCTGTCGCATGCCGCCGGACAGCTCGAAGGCGTACTGATCAATGCGCTTGGCCGGGTCCGAGATTCCGACGCGGTCGAGCATGTTGATCGAGTGGGCTTTGGCTTCGGCTTTGGTCATGTTGGAGTGAAGCTGAAGCTGTTCGACCATCTGCTTGCCGATGGAAATCACGGGCGCGAAGCTGGCCATCGGTTCCTGAAAGATCATCGATATGGCCCCGCCGCGCACAACGTTCAGCTGGCGCGGGGTAGTTAATGACAGGACGTCGACTGGGCCGTCATCGGTGTGCAACGTGATTTTTGATTCCGGCGTGTAGACCGCGTTCTTGGCGTTCAGATGCATCAGCGCCTTGGCCGTGACCGACTTGCCAGAGCCGCTTTCGCCGACAAGACCGATGACCTCGCCCTTGTCGAGGCTGAAGGACACGTCATCAACGGCTGTGATCAGACCCTCGTCGGTCTTGAATTTCAGCGTCAGGTTTTCGACTGTTATAAGGGCGCTCACTTTTTGGTATCCGCGTATGGGTCAGCGGCGTCGCGCAGGCCGTCACCGACGAACACAAAGGCCATGACAAGGACGATAAAGAAGATCACCGGGATAAAGTACCATTGGTAGTTCAGCATCACATCGGCGCTGGTGGCTTTTTGAAGCATCACACCAAGGGAACTGACGGGGTCTTTCAGACCGAGACCAATGAAGCTTAGCGCGGTTTCCTTGAGCACCATGTAGGGGAAGGAAATAACCAGATCGACGATGATGTAGCTGGTGAAACTGGGCAGAAGGTGGCGGCGGATAATGTGGGGCGAAGAGGCTCCGCAAAGCTGCGCGGCCAGCACATATTCCTGATTTCGCTCGGTCAGAATGTGGGTGCGGACGCGGCGGGCCAGTGTCGGCCAGCCGACGAAGCCGAGGATGATCGAGATATAGAAAAAACGCGCTTCGGCGGACATTTCGGGGGGCATAAAGGCGGCCAGCGCCATGAAGAGCGGAATTTCCGGCACGGTTCGCACGGCATCGGTGATCATCTGCAGAATACTGTCGATCCAGCCGCCGTAATATCCAGATATGCCGCCGATAATGAGGGCAAGGACGAAGGCGATAAAGACGCCGATGGCGCCGACCTGCATGGAGGTCCAGATGGCGTGAAGGGTGCGGCTGAAGATATCCTGGCCATCTTCGTCGGTGCCGAAGAGGTGGATTTTGCCGCCCTCAACGCCAAAGAGGTGAAGGTTTCCTTTTATAAAGCCGAAAAGCTTGTAGCTGTCGCCGGTGACGAAAAACTGCATGTAGAGGCGTTCATCTTCGTTAATTGTGGTCACCCAGCGGAAATTCGTCGCCATGGAGCGTTCGCGTTCGACCGCGTGGATAAACGGGCGGGCCGAGCAGCCGCTGACGTCGCAGAATTGCGGCAGCTGCGGAGCCCCGTTGGTGTAGTCCTTGTCGCGCCCCGCAATCGTCGGATCGTAGGGTGACAGGAACGGCGCGAATATGCCGCTGAGGATCAGCACAAGCAGGACCATCCCGGCAATCAGGGCGGCACGCTGTTTGATGAACCGTGCCCAGATCAATTGGGTTTGGGAGGCGGTGAAGTAAGCCTCTTTTGCTTTGAGTTCGCTCGCGTCGAGAGCCGGGGTGTTTGTGGTTTCGCTGCTCATGGCCTTTACCTCAGAATGCTTTTGCGGACGCGCGGATCAATGATCGCGAGCAGCACGTCGGTGGCAAAATTGAGCGACACAATGGACGCGGTGAGTAGGAAGATGATCGCACCGGCCAGCTGCTGATCGTTGGATCGCGCGAGCGCTTCGATCAACAGCGCGCCTGCGTCCGTCAAGACGAGGATCAGCGCGACGATGGGCAATTCGTTGAAGATGCGGTTCAAATCGAAGCCGAGCGAATTGACGATGGGGCCAAGCGCGTGACGTGCCGGGTAGTTCCACAGCAATTTGCGCCCGTGCACGCCGCGGGCTGACGCGGCAGTGACGTAAAGCTTGCCGATTTCGTCAGACATTAGCGCCCGGACGGTTTGAAGCGCAAAGGCCGTAGCCGACCATCCAAGGATGAAAATCGGGAGCCAGGCATGAGACATGAGATCGACAAACTTCGCCCAGGACCATGGTGCGTCCCTGAAGCCGTCCGAATAAAGTCCCGTTAACGTATTGCCGAAGTAAACCGTCGCGAACAGCATGATCATCAACGCCAAAAGGAAGTTCGGCATGGCCAGACCAAGGTAGCTGACGATGCGCAGCGAGTTGTTGAGCAATTTGTTGTCGGAGGCCGCTGCGATGATACCAACCGGGATGGCGATTGCATAGGCAAGCGTCAAAGAGGCGAAGCAGATCCCCAAGCTGAGCCAGAATTTGTCACCAAGAAGCTGGGCGATGTTGACGCGTAAAATGCAACTGTCGCCAAATTCGCCCTGAAAGGCGTTTGCGATCCAACTTCCCCAACGTTCGAGAAACGGGCGGTCCAGACCGAGCCGGACGCGTTCCTGTTCGATATCAGCAATCGAGATGCCGGACCCTTGGGTGTTCTTGAATGCCAGATACCGCTCGGCGCAGTCGCCGGGCACTAGCTCCATCAAGGAAAATACAACAAGCGATACGATGATCAGCGTGATCATCGCCATGATCGCTCGCGTTGCGACGAAACGCGCGAAATTAAGCATGGGTTACCCCGTTAGGAGGCCGCCACGCTTCGGATTGGTCCGAATGTCTTGGCAAGCCGCATCTTCCCCGTTGATGTTCCGGGCGACTGTCGCCGCCCGGAACTTTGTATCAGACCCTAGTGGGGCCTATTCGTCCAGATACCACTGCGCTGCACGGTACGGATATGTCCGATAGTACTCGTAGGAATGTGTCTTGAACTCGGTGAAGTTCTTCAGATCATTGTTCCGATAGATCGGAGCAGGTGCGTTAACAGTGCCGATGAACATTAAGTTCTCGGTCATTGCCTTCACCATACGGCCTGCGATTTCCGTTGCCGCTTCGCTGCCAATCGGGGCAGACTGAAGCGCATTGATGTCTGCGATCAGGTCTTTCGCCCAGACAGGTGGTTCCACACCGGCGCTGCCGCCGCTGTCGACCCATTCTGCCCACAACATCGCGTTGCGGTTGCCGAAGTAGTTTTCATACGGCGGCACCCATAGCTCGTTGTTGCCAAGGACGATGGCCAGTGGTTGACCTTTGCGCCACATGGACACGTCCAACTGGTTTGACGACTGAGCCGAGCGATATTCGTCCGGTGTCACTTCTTTGACCACAGACGCCACGCCGACATCGGCCCAATACTGCGAAACCAGTTCAACGGTCTGACCAGCGATGCCTTGAGTCGAAAAGTTCAGGTTCAAGACAAGCTTGTCGCCGTTTGGCAATTCGCGCAGACCATCACCGTCCGTGTCAGCCATACCCAATTCGTCCAGAAGGGCGTTGGCTGCGGCAGGATCATATTGGGTCTTGTAAGTCTGCCACGACGTATCCACACCATTCGGCAGCGGCGAGAAGCCGGTGTACTGAAGCGGCGTACCCTGACCGAAGAAACCGACTTCGTTCAGCTCGTCACGGTTGATTGCGACCGACATGGCTTCGCGGAAGCGCAGGTCGCCGAAGACGGCGCGCTTGGCTTCGTCTTCATGGGTCACGTTGAAGCCAAAGGCACCCATCGTAATCTCAGGCTTCAGGTAGATCGAGTAGTTACCCTTTTCCTGATTTTCGAGAAGGAGCGGCGCCGAGGCCAGTTGAAGCGACTGCGACTTATAGTCGATCTCGCCATTGACTAGCTTGAGGATCCGCACTTCGTTGTCGTTGATGTAGACCTCGTCCTGGGTTGGGATATACGGCAGTTGCTGACCCGTTGTGTCCACCATGTGGAAATACGGGTTGGCTACCAGATACCGGCCTTCGGTGGTGTCGGTCACATAGATGTGGCTTTCCAGCGTCGGGTGCGTGCCTTTTGGCAGACCGTCAACCAGAGCCGGGAACGACAGCATCGGCGATGGCGTATCTGTCCAGTCCGAGTTGCCATAGTAGGCTTTGATTGCATCGTAGCCGTTTTCAAAGCCAAGCGACTGTGCGTAGGCATCCGCATCGGCGTTGATGTCCGGGTGGAACTGGCCGAAGAAATGCTTGGGCTGGAAGCCTTGGGCAAAATGCGTGGCGAAGTGCGCCAAGAGGCCGGGCTTGGGTGCCGGAAGGTTGAAGATCACTGTGGTGTCGTCTGGTGTTTCGACCGTCATTGTCTCGCCAGCGACCGTCACATAGTCTTTTGGCGTCTCAAAGATGTTGGTGTCGAGCATCAGGTTGTCGTGCCAGAAGGCGACGTCAGCAGATGTGAACGGCGCGCCATCGGACCATTTGTGGCCTGCGCGCAATTTGAAGGTCAGCTGGGTGAAATCGTCGTTCCAGGACCACGATTTCGCGATGTTGGGCACGATGGTCTCAAGGTCGTCCGAATAGCGCACAAGGTTGACGTGGCGGACCGACAGGAAGTCAGAGGTGCCCGCTTCTGTGGCGTTCGACAAAACGTCAAGTTCGCCACCGTATTTGCCGACAGACGCGTATGGCACGACGACCAGCGGTTCGGAAGGCAGACGATCAGCGAGCGCCGGCAGATCAGGGTTACCTTTGATCCGCGCGTTCAGAGCGGCCATGCCCTCGTAGCCCGAGAATTCCATAGAGCAGCCGGCAGCTGCCTCGAATTCAGACAGTTCGTATTGTTGCGGGAAGGCTCCGGTGGCTACACCACCCATATCAGCCATTGTGACAGCGGGGCAGTTCGCCAGCGCCATGCCCGGAAGGGCAATCGCAGCTACGCCCGAAAGAAGCAGTCGTTTCATTATCTCTCCTGTTCTCGTTTTATATATCGCCAGACAGATGCCTGACGCAGTTGTGCCAGCGCGCACGCTCCCGAGCGCATCAGCAAGAAGAAAAGATTGTCCCCTCTTCCCATTTCACCTGTCACACACATGTTGCGACAGACCGTTATTGCCCGATGCCCATGACAGGCGCGTGACAGCTTCGAGCGATCCCCAGCGGATTTCAGCAAAGCAGATCAAGCAGCACCCACTTCAAGCCCGCGCGATGACACCATCGTTCGCGAAAACGTACCATCGGGGTTTCGCATCCGATGGCAAAGCATCTGACGCGACAAATCAAGAAGAATCCGCGTCTTTTCCGGATCTTCGGCTAAATTTTTGGCTTCTCCTTCGACATTCATGTCAAAAAGAAGCGCTGGGAGGTCGGATGCGAACTGGACGAGCTTGAAGTCAGCGGTGCGCAGAATAGCCAGATTGCAGGCGTCGAGGTCAATTCCAAGGTTGGTTTGAAAGCCGGACGGTTGGATCGGGTTTCCGAAGTCGATTTCGGAATAACTGTGTCTGCGCCAGTGACTTGGCGTGTCGCCCATAAGGAAAGGCGCGAGGCTGTGTCCGTCCATCGAATGGGGGATATCGATCCCAAGGTGGTCAAGAATCGTCGGGGTCACGTCGATTGATTCGGTCGGAGCCTGAACAACGTGGCCACGCGCGCCGCCAGGCGCCCGGAAAAGAAGCGGAACGTGGTGGGAGGCGTCAAAATAGTTGACCTTACCCCAGAGACCGAAATCGCCAAGCGTCTCGCCGTGGTCGGCGGTGACAACGATCAGCGTGTCTTCGTATTGCCCGCTGTCTTTCAGCCAGTCGATGAGGCGGCCGACATGGGTGTCGACCTCGGTGGCGAGGCCGAAATAAAGCGCGCGCATCTGCGCGATGGTGCCAGGCGTCGGCTCTAAGTCCGGGAAGCCCACGACCATGCCCGAGATCGGGTTACGGGCGGCCGAGACGGGCACGAAAGGGTGCAGTGTCTCGCCCAGCGCGAAGGCGCGCGGCGGCGGCATGTCCGCCGGCGCGTACATCGTGTTGTAAGGCGCGGGCGCGACAAGCGGCTGGTGTGGGCGGATGTAGGCGACGAAGGCGCACCAGCCGGGGGCGCGATTGGGCAGATCTTCCAGCACTTTGTCGGTCAGGAAGGCGGTATCGCTGTCTTCGGCGGCATAAAACGCGGGCGCATCGGGGGTGTCGCCGGCAGGGCGATAGGTGTCGGGATAGCTGGGAACGTCGTAGCCTTTCGCCCGCAAGTCGTCTTCCCAGGCGGTGACGTCGGTTTCCAGACGCATCCGCACAATTTCTTCAAAGCCCGGCGCAAGTTCTTCGTAACTTTGCAGCCTTGGATCGACAGGCTCGAGGCCGCGCGGATCAATGGCGTGATCGGTGTAGCCATAAAGAAGCGGCCTGATCCCGGCGTCTTTAACAACAGTCGCCAGATTGGGCGTGTCGGCGCGCACCGGCGTGCCGTTTCGCACGGCACGGTGGTTCATCGCGTATTGCCCGGTGAGCAAAGACACCCGCGAGGGACCGCAGGGCGACGTGACGCTGTGATGACAGTCAAAGCGCACGGCATCATCGGCAAGCGCGCGTAGGTGCGGCAGCTCAATATATTGGGAGAGGGCGCCGAAAACGCAATCGGCGCGCAACTGGTCGATTACGATGAACAGAACATTGGGCCGCGCAGGCACTGTGGTCCCCCTCAGGTTCATGCCAGACGCTTACGCGCCCTCCTGTCCGATCATCGCCTATGCCAGCCATCTGTAAAATTTTAGATTCGTATCGAGCTATAGCTTTTTACGATAGATCGGTGCCGCACCCCTATACTACTTGTTGAGTGTGCGCAGAAAGGCGCGGATGACCGGCACGTCTTGCCGTGCGGTCAGGGTGATCAACATCTCTGACATCTTCAGATCATTGTCGAGAATAGGCAGAGATATGACGCGCGCGTCCTGACCGAATTCCGCCGCCGAGACGTACCCGATGCCTGCACCCGAGGCGACGATCTCGCGCATGGCTTCACGGCCTTCGACTTCGATCACGGGCTTGAACGCGAGGCCAGCCCGCGCGGCGGCTTGTTCGACGGCGGCTCGCGTGCGCGATCCGGCCTCGCGAGAGACCAGTGGTGCGGCGGCGAATTCCGCGAGAGTGAGAGATTTTCTGGACTTGGGCCAAGTCCCGCGCGCCGCGATTGCGACGATGGGCGTGTTGCCGAGATCGAGCGTTTCAAGATCCGGGGCGGCCACCAAATTGGCGACGACACCGACCTCGGCTTCGTAGTTGCGCAAACGACGCAGGATGTCTTCGGTGTTGCCTGTGTGAAGCGACACGAAAACGCCGGGGTTGGCTTTGCGGAAGCGACTAACGATGCCCGCCACATGCAGCGCGGAATCGGCGATGATGCGGAGTGTTCCCGTCACCTCGGCGCGCGACTGGTTAAGGTATTCGCCGATCTGACCTTCCATTTCGAAGAATTGCTTAGTGTAGCGGAATAATTCGTGACCGACCTCGGTGAGACGGATCTGGCGCGCCTCGCGGTGAAACAGAAGGACGTCGTGGGCCTGTTCGAGCTTGCGCACCTGATCACTGAGCGAAGGCTGCGACTGATTGAGGGCGGCGGCGGCGCGCGAGAAGCCGACGTGCAGGGCGACGTTATGAAAGGCGCGTAATTGCGTGTAGCGCATCGGTGTAGTCCTTGTCTTTTCACAGGCGCTTTGGGACGCATTGATCCGACATAGGTAGTTTGGAAAGGGTGAATTGTATAGATTTATCTTATGGAAGGATACAAAACAGAGATTTTACATATGGCCGATTTCTGGGCAAACAGAACAGCGACATGACCTGTGAGGCCGAGACAATGCCAAACGATCGCATTCCCGATCCGAAAATGCGCGAGCCCTTTTTGCTGACGCCCGGCCCTCTGACGACGTCCGAACGCACGAAGCGCGCGATGCTGAGGGACTGGGGAAGTTGGGATGGCGATTTTCGTGCGATGACGCGCAGTCTGCGTGACCAGCTGCTGGCCTTGATTGGCCCGGGCGCCGAGGCCTACGATTGCGTTCCTATACAGGGATCGGGCTCTTACGCGGTCGAAGCGATGCTGGGCAGTTTCGTGCCGAAGGACGGGAGGGTGCTGGTACTGGCCAATGGCGCATACGGACTGCGCGCAGCAGAAACGCTAAAGTATCTCGGCCGCGATTATATCCTGATTGATAAAGGGGATTACTTGCCGCCCAGAGGGAGCGAAGTGGCCGCGGTTTTGGCCGAAGATCCCGCAATTACCCATGTGATGGCGACCCATTGTGAGACCTCTAGCGGGATTTTGAACCCGATCGAGGAAATTGCCGCAGCCACGCGCGCAGCCGGTCGTAAGTTGCTGATCGATTCCATGTCAGCATTTGGAGCGGTGCCCCTTCACCCAGCCGAGCTTGGCTGCGTGGCGTTCGTGTCGTCGGCCAACAAATGCATCGAAGGCGCGCCGGGTTTTGGGTTTATCATTGCAGAAAAGGCCGAAATCGAGGCCTCCAAGGGCAATTCGCACTCGTTGTCGCTGGATGTTCATGCGCAGTGGGCGACGATGGAAAAAACCGGGCAGTGGCGTTTTACGCCTCCCACCCATGTGGTTGCGGCCTTTATGGAGGCCCTTGCGCAGCACCGCGAAGAAGGCGGCGTGGAGGCGCGCGGCGCGCGCTATGCGCTGAACAGGGACACGGTGGTGTCGGGCATGCGAGGCCTTGGGTTCGAGACGTTGCTGGAGGATCGCTGGCAGAGCCCGATCATCGTGACGTTCTTCTGCCCCTCGGATGCGGCGTTTGATTTCACGCACTTTTATGAAGCGATGAAAGCGCAAGGCTTTATCATTTACCCTGGCAAGCTAACTGTCGTGGATAGTTTCCGGATCGGCTGCATCGGACAGATGGACAGCCACATTATGACGCGTGTAGTTGACGCTGCGCGCAAGGCATTGGCGGAGATGGGCGTGGTAAGCGCCGCGCCGCCTGCTGCCGCATTGGAAGAACGCAAGAAACTCGCTGCCTGAAGGAACTGAACTGATATGCCTGTGAAATCCCCCGTGGTCGCCAACGACCGCACGTATGCCGCCCCAAAAACCTGCGCGATTGCCATCTGTCTGGACGGTTGCGAACCGGAGTATCTGGAGGTCGCGATTGCCAAGGGCCTGATGCCGGTCCTCAAGCGCATGCGCGAGACTGGCACTGACAGGTTGGCGCATTCAGTGATCCCCTCGTTCACCAATCCAAACAACCTGTCTATTGCGACAGGTCGGCCCCCGGCGGTGCACGGCATTTGCGGGAACTTTCTGTTCGACCCCGATACGGGCGAAGAGGTCATGATGAATGACGTTCGGTTTTTGCGTGCGCCGACGTTGTTTTCGAAATTCTATGAGGCAGGCGCGCGGGTTGCGATGGTCACAGCCAAGGACAAGTTGCGGGCGCTCTTAGGCTCGGGTCTGAAGTTTGACGAGGATCGCGCGATCGCCTTTTCATCTGAACGGTCGGGCGAGACGACGAAGGCCGAACATGGGATTGATGATGCGTCCGAGTGGCTGGGGATGCCGGTGCCTGAGGTCTATTCTGCTGAGTTGTCCGAGTTTGTTTTTGCAGCGGGCGTGAAGCTTTTGAAGGAGTGGGCGCCAGATGTGATGTATCTGTCGACGACGGATTATGTGCAGCACAAGTTTGCGCCGCACGATCAGGGGGCCCTGAATTTCTACGCAATGTTTGACCGCTATCTGGGCGAGCTGGACGCCATGGGCGCGGCCATTGTGGTTACGGCAGATCATGGCATGAAGCCAAAGCATGACGCGAATGGCGATCCGGCAGTGATCTATATGCAGGATGTGATGGATGCCTGGCTCGGCCAGGCGGCCGCCCGCGTTATCTTGCCGATCACCGACCCTTACGTGGTGCACCATGGCGCGCTTGGGTCGTTCGCGACCTGTTACTTGCCCGATGGTGCGGATGTGGGCGATATCGTTGCGCGATTGAAGGCTTTGCCTGAAATGCTTGAAGTTCTCACGAAAGCTGAGGCTGTTGCGGCTTACGAGCTTCCTGCCGACCGCATCGGGGATTTGACCATGGTATCGACCGAGAACATGACCATCGGCACCAGCGCCCACCGCCACGATCTGGCGGCCCTGAAGGAGCCGCTTCGCAGCCACGGCGGATTGACGGAGCAGGAGGTACCCTTCATCGTGAATCGGGTGATCGATCTGCCGAACGCGCCCGTTTTGCGGAATTTCGATGCCTTTTATTATGCAACAAAAGCCGCCGCCCTTGAAGAGGTCTCCGCATGAACACCCACGATAAAGACTTTCGCGCTGAGGGCATGCGCATTGGCGGTGAAGTGATCTTTACCGACAACGTGATTGAGGTGAGATACCCTTATACAAACGAAGTGATCGGCACAGTGCCCGCGGGCACTGCGCAACACGCCGCGAAAGCATTTGAGATCGCCGCGAACTACACGCCGAAGCTGTCGCGTTACGAGCGCAGTCAGATCCTGAACCGGGCATCTGAATTGATTGGTGAAAAACGCGAGTTTCTTTCCAAATGGCTAACATTGGAATTGGGTATCTGCCACCAACACGCGATTTACGAGACCAAACGGGCGCAGGACGTATACCAATTTGCTGCTGGTCAATCGATGATGGACGACGGCGAGATATTTTCATGCGACCTGACGCATAATGGCAAAGAGCGCAAGATTTTCACCAAGCGCGAGCCGGTACGGGCCATCTCTGCGATAACACCTTTCAACCATCCGCTGAACATGGTCAGCCACAAGATCGCGCCATCAATTGCGACCAATAATTGCATGGTATGTAAGCCGACCGATCTGACGCCACTCACAGCCATCGCGCTGGCGGACATTCTCTATGAGGCCGGATTGCCCCCCGAGATGTTTCAGATCGTCACGGGCATGCCCGCCGATATCGGCGACGAGATGATAACGAACGAACACATCGACATCGTCACGTTTACCGGCGGCGTACCCGTGGGCAAAATGATCGCTGCCAAAGCGGGTTACAAACGCACGGCGCTGGAACTTGGCGGAAACGATCCGCTGATCATTCTCAATGACCTGAGCGACGCTGATCTCGACAAAGCGGCGACGATTGCTGTCGCAGGGGCGACCGGCAATTCTGGTCAGCGCTGTACCGCTGTGAAGCGCATCCTTGTGCAGGAAAGCGTGGCGGAAAAGTTTGTTCCACTGGTGTTGGCGAAAGCGAAAAGGATCAAGTTTGGTGACCCGCAGGACCCCGCGACAGAGCTTGGCTGTGTGATCCACGATAAGGCGGCTGAATTGTTCGAAAAGCGCGTTTTTATGGCCGAAGACGCGGGGGCGAAGATCCTTTATCATCCGGGCCGCGAGGGGGCGCTGTTGCCGCCGATTGTTGTGGACCACGTACCCCATGACAGCGAGTTGGTGATGGAAGAAACCTTTGGTCCCATCATACCGATAGTCCGGGTACCCGACAATGATATCGAGGTCATGGCGATCTCGAATTCGACCGAGTTCGGCCTGTCTTCGGGTGTCTGCACCAACGATCTGAACCGTGCGATTGCCTTTATCAACGGCCTGAATGTTGGTACCTGCAATATCTGGGAGCAGCCCGGTTACCGTATCGAGATGTCCCCGTTTGGTGGTATCAAGGACTCGGGCAATGGTGTGAAAGAAGGGGTGATTGAGGCGATGAAGTTCTTCACCAACGTGAAAACATACTCGCTGCCCTGGCCGAACTAGGGCGCATGTCCCATCATACCGAGGGCGAAGCGAATACATCGAAAGCCCGCGCTGCTTGGTCGGCGCGGGAGACTGACGGACCCACCAATGACCTTTTGAAGCGGGACTCGGGCGCGTTTTTGCATCAGTCGCTGTCGTCGCCATGTGTGTCGACCATTGCGAAAGCCGAAGGTATCTGGATCGAGGACACGGCCGGGCGGCGATTCATGGATTTCCATGGCAATTCTGTCCATCACATCGGCTATGGGCATCCGCGCCTGATCATGGCGATCAAGGACCAGCTGGACGCCCTGCCCTTTTCTCCGCGGCGCTTCACCAATGACGTATCGACACAACTGGCCGAGCGGTTGGGAGACCTGGCGCCATGGCCGGCAAAAGTGTTGTTCACCACCGGTGGGTCGGACGCGGTTGAGGTCGCGATGAAAATCGCACGCGCGGCGACCGGGCGGTTCAAGACGCTCAGTTTTTGGGACGCGTTTCACGGGGCAGGATTTGGGGCGTCATCGGTGGGTGGCGAGGCCACGTTTCGCAGCCATATCGCGGGGCCACTTTTGCCGGGGGCCGAGCATCTGGCGCCGTTTCATTGTTATCATTGCGCCTACGGGCATCCAGGGCCGGAGACATGCGGTTTGGCCTGCGCGAATATGGTCGACTTTGTGTTGGCCCGCGAGGGGGATACGGCGGCAGTGATCGGAGAGCCGATGCGCGCGGTGCCGGTGGTGCCTCCGACGGGGTATTGGCAGGCGGTCGAGGCGACCTGTCGGGCCAACAAGACACTGCTGATCATGGATGAGATCCCGACAGGTCTGGGAAAAACGGGTAAGTTCTTTGCCCACGATCATGACGGGATCACTCCGGATATCATCGTCGTAGGAAAGGCGCTTGGGGGTGGCGTTCTTCCGATTGCGGCTGTCATTGCGCGGGCAGACTTGGACGTCGCGGGTGATTTTGCCATTGGACATTACACCCATGAAAAGAACCCGGTGACAGCGCGGGCGGCATTGACGACGCTTGATATTATCGAAGATGAGGGGCTGGTCGCGCGGGCGGCCCGGCTTGGAGATCGGGCGATGGACCGGTTGCGCGAGAGCCTTGGTCAGAGTGCCCATGTGGGCGATATACGGGGGCGGGGCTGCATGTTCGGAGTCGAGATCGTGACAGACCGTGACAGCCGGACGCCGGACGCGCCCCGGGCCGAAGCAGTGTACTACGCCTGCCTTGCAGAAGGGCT
>Ga0208544_10000940_pt1 | contig 20909 bp, 14 predicted proteins | sample DEB08_DNA_9_FD_184526 | JGI IMG/M metagenome (GOLD analysis project Ga0208544, IMG submission 184526) | Aqueous microbial communities from the Delaware River and Bay under freshwater to marine salinity gradient to study organic matter... | ecosystem: Environmental > Aquatic > Marine > Coastal ... | reverse complement strand
TATAGCCCGGTAATTATAGCTCTGTAATCATAGCCGTAAAACCACGTCACTCGTTTGCTTTGTTGATCTTGCCTGATCTAGCGCTAACAAAATGGCAATCGCGAAATAGTCATCAACGATGTAGTAAGGTAAATTGCCTATTAACTTACAATTATTTGGAGCCGCTTATGAGCGATAATGTATACAAGAAAACCGAGATTGTTGGTTCGTCTAAAACCAGCATCGAAGATGCGATTGAAGGAGCCATTGCTCGCGCCTCGAAGACCTTGAAGAATTTAGATTGGTTTGAGGTCATCGACACTCGTGGACATATTGAGGATGGGAAGATTGCCCATTACCAAGTTACCTTGAAGGTAGGCTTTAGGTTGGAATAATTTTCATGCCGTACAATTTAATAAAAAACGGAGGCTAATATAGCCTCCGTTTTTGCTTTTACTGGCTACTAAGTTTCACTAACCACTAAGTTTTAGCGCTTATGAAAAGAAAAGTAGCGAGCGTAGATCACACGAATAATTGCGCGGTAGTAAATACGGCGCGCTTGGGTGCGGGTAATAAGGCCTTCTCGGTGTGCCTTCACTACGGTTTTGAATACGCAGCGTAAATACTCCCTAGGTCGTTCGGCAAACAACGGCTCGCAGTTCTGCTCAAGAGCTTGTTCCACGCTGCAACCATCAGAGCCAACCGCGCTGCCGATTGGCGTGTCAGCGCATTGGTCGACGTCATCGACGATTCCGTCGTTATCAGTATCTACTGGTTCGGTGAATAGGTTTAGACCGACGATTACCGGGTCGTGATCAGAGGACCTAAACGGGTCTTCGCTGTAATAGCCTGCTGGGTTGAAGTCTTGGTTGTAATCCAAAACGGGTGGTTCATCGGTATTGATGTGCCACTCAACAACGCCACCGACTTGCTGTGATAGAGACTCACTAGCAAGGGCTTGGTCTAGTGAACCAGCCAAGCCGTCAAAGGTGAACGAATAGCCGCTGTCGCCGATGAATTGTTGGATCAAATCAATGTAGCCATTTGTCTCTAGCGCCAGCATTGGGTCTTCTTCAGCATAGGCATTTAAGTCGCCGATTATTAGTATGTCTTGGTCTTCAATGCTTGTCGGGTTGCTGGCCAACCAAGCACTTAAGTCATTGGCGGCTTCGGTGCGGCGTAAATTCCATGAGCCTTGACCATCGCCAAAATCATCGTTGCCATTGTTCTGAAGCCCTGACGCTGGGCGTTTTGACTTAAAATGGTTAACCACGGCGGTAAATACTTCACCTGAGCTGATTTCCTCAAAACTTACTGCTAATGGCTGACGCGAACGGCCGCCGTCATCGAGCGACTGGTCAAAGGCACCGGTGGTTAAGGTCGCCGCTATGCCAATTTTCTTTACCGCTGCCGGTTTGTAAATGAACCCTACTGCAATTGCATCGCCACCAAGGCTTGATAGTCCTTCGGGTTGAATGACCTCATAGGTTGGCTCGCCATAGACCGCATTTAACGCATCAACTAAGCGGCGGATTGCACTGTCTGCTTGATAGCCATTGTTTTCAATTTCAATTAGGCCAACGATATCGGCATCCATTGCGCGCAGCGCACTGACTATTTTAGCCTGCTGGCGAGCCAGCTCTGATTCACTGTCAGCACCACGGCATGATTGATTTGCCTGCGGGCCACAGATGCTGCCATTACCATCAATTGTCGAGAAATAATTGAGAACGTTAAAGCTAGCGATGCTGAGAGTGCCATTGGCGCTCAATGGTATTGCTTGACGTGGATTGTTGGCCGTGAATACCGGAGCGACTGTCGGTTGTAAGCGATAGTCGCGAGCGGGCGGGTTGGATGCATTAATGCGGCCGTAGTCGAGAATACCGATTAAGTTGCTGACTTGGTCACCAGCGCGTAAAACGCTTGGCGGGTTGCCGATATAGGGTACCGGCTCAGGGTTGTCACCGAAGCCGCTGATATCCTGACCATCGTCTAATACTAATACTCGACGCTGGTTGCTGGCGGCCAGATCGATAGCCTGTTGAGATGACGCAGGGAATAGATTGGTCGGCTGAAATAAGCGTCCGGCAATGCCTTGATCATTCGCTGATGATAAGGTCAGTTGCCCAAAGCGCGACAGGAAGAAGTTTTGCGAGACGGTCATTGTCGAGACAACGTCAACTAACATACCTTCGTATTGCTCTAGCTCGCCGTTAATTGTCTCGGGTAAGCTTATTGCGGTAGGCTCTATAGTGTTGCCGCTAGATAAGATGCTCAACGCGGTTACGTTTTTCAGTTCAGTTAGGCCAAAGAATTCATCCACTTCGGCGGTAAGCTCAAGCTGATCGCCAACGCTCACCTGATTGCCGCTCGGCGTGAATACGAAAATGCCATCTGATGTGCTGGTGTCACCGTCGCCGATTGGATCTTGTAAATAGAAACCGCGAAGTTGGTCGGCTGCTTGAAAGTCAGCGGTGACGATGCCCGTAGTTTTCACCAATTGACCGTCGAAGGGGCTGGCGTCAGCATTGGACTGTATTGCTGGAATGCTCAGCTCAGTTACTGTTGGGTCGCCGCCGCCAGTATCTCCGTCACAATTGTTTTCGGCTCCTGGCGTGTCTACCGCGTCGGCGTCGGTTGGGCTAAAAACGCCAATTCTCCAACCATCGTCGCATAGATAACTATGACCTGGGACAAAGCTACCATCAGGCCCGACAATCGTTGTGCTGTAGAGTAATTCGCCACTATCGTTTTCTTTTAAGGCGACAGAGTCAACAATGTTCGAAAAAGGCGCGAAGTCGATAACACCATCGTCGTCGGTATCGATATCATCGCCAACCGCGCCAGTGAAGCCCGCTACCAGCATATGCGTAACATTGTCACTGTTCTCGAAGCTGAAGTTGCTGATAAGGTTTGGCGTGGCTAAGCTAAAGGTCGACTTAGCGACTAAAAATAGGCCATTGGCGTCAAGTGATTGGGTCTCTAAATCAGTCGCGCTCTCGATGGTACCGCTGCCGGTAGAGCCATCGCCAATAACGATGTAGCTCAGACCAATGAGTGGTTCGTTGGCGCTGCCTTTGAGCTCAAAATATTCATCAGTGTCAGTACCAGGTTGGTCAATTCTGATTTCGTTGATATTGGCGGCGTGGGTGACGGTTGTATAGCCGCCTGACAGCGCATAACTCAATACGCATAGGATGCTTACATGCTTAAGGTTCATAGGGCTACCTTGGATAAGTTAGTAGTAGGGAGTTGTAGAATACTCCAACTTTGGCATTACAAGCGAATGACAAGTGACAAATAAGTCCTAGAAAATGGACTTATTGTAAGATATTGCGGTTAAGTATTGATGGATCGGTATTGTACTTTGAACCGATGCTCTCGGGGCTTTAGTCGTGCAGTGAACCCGGGAAGCGAACATTGTACGAAAGCAGGGCAATTAGACAGCAGGAAATTTGTTACGTCTGCTGATATACTTGAAATCCAGTCAAAGTTGACCTCGCTGTCATTGGGTAATGAATTGCTCGGGTTGATGACTCCCTCAAATAATGGTTGACGACTCTCTTAAAAAAGTCGATGACTCTCTTAAAAAAGTCGATGACTCTCTTAAAAAAGTTGATGACTCTCTTAAAAAAGTTGATGACTCCTTCAAATAGTTGATGACTCTCTCAAATAAAAAAGTTTAATTATGAATAATCTCAAATTCGCAAGATCGCTTTTGGTTTTTTCCTTAGCGCTTATGTTCACTTTGCCGAGTATTGCTGGGGTGCGCTCAATTACAAACGGAATCGACCTGGTCGAAAATGAACTAACGGTTGGTAAGAAAGTAATGGTCGCCTGTACTAACGGATTTATTAAACGGGCCTTAGTTAAGCGCGATACTGGGGATAAATGGTGTGATACCGTGCTCGGAAGTGTTTGCGCCACCAATCAGAAGGTAGCTGCCAGACTTGTTTGTGCTGATGATTACCGTAATCAGATCGCCGCGCAAAAAAATGGCGAAAGTGACAGTCAGAGCGATGAGAGCGATGAGAGCGATGAGAGCGATATCGAGAGCGCTGAGGTTATCAAACTTAAGCAAGAGTTGATGGAGATCGAGCTTAAACGACTGGATATTGCCGACAAGGTTCTTGAGTTAAAGAGAAAAGAGTTGCAGCTACAGAAAGAAGCCCAAGCGTCTTAGATTTTACAATTGGGGTTTTATTCTTCGAGTTTTACTTATAGGGTTTAGCGCGGATTGAGACAATATAATTAATTGGTTCGCGGTTTAGTGCTACTGGCCAAGCCATCGCACCCATTCTCCATGAAAACCACTGTCGGCTAGGTGGTGCTCTGATTGACCTGGCCAGACGGTGATAGTCAGTTCGGCATGTTGTTTATCGGCGGCGGGTTCTAGGCGCATCCATATCAGCGGTGAGGAATTGCTTGCTTGGTTTGCCAGTTTGTTCATATTGGCGCGGAAGTCAGCCTTCTGCGTGCGGTTAAAGTATTGCCAAATAATTGAGTGAAAGAACACTCTGGGGCGCTGAACTGTCTGTTCGCCGGATGACTCTAATAGCCGCTGGTTTAATAAGCACTGATCTAATAACCACTCGGAGGCCTCAGAGCGCTCTATTTTTAGGCTGCGATCAGCCGCATAGCTGATTGCCCCTATGGTGCGTTGCATGCGTTCGATTTGATCGGGCCATACGTACGAGAGTAATCTATCCTTTTGGCTCGCCAGGTCTATCGGCGACAGGTCGCAGGCACTGCGTTGTTGTATCTTCAGTGGCCCCAGTGGTGGCGCATTTCCGCTCCAGTTAGGTTTAAAGCTAACATTCGAGCCTGGGTCACCCCATTGCCATGACTCGGTTTGGTAAAAGTACCGATCGAATGCCATGTTTAGGCCGGCGCTCGCGCCGAGCTCAAAAATATCTAACTCCGGCCCGAAGCGTTTCGCTATTTCTAGAAAACCTCCGAGTAAAACAACGCTTCTACCGACCTCATTGGTCTGTGGGGGTGACTTTATATAGTCAATAATAAAATCCTGGTGGCGGTTAATCGAGCGCAGAAGTGCGTTTGTTCGGGGAGCTCCTATTAGCGATTGTTGCGGCGGGTAGATAGCCTGAAGATCGCTGTCAGCCTTCGTAATTACCAAATAGTGTAGCGCTGCGACGAAGCGCAGTGCGACCGCATCTTGTTTCGCATTGCCCGGCCAAGCGGCGAATGTGTCGCCTACATGATTTGCTCTGTTTTGGCTAATCAGTTCAGCAAGTTCACTCAACAGTTGAGCATAAAAAGGTGAGCCCATTTGTTGGCAGATTTTGGATTGCGAGCTAAAATTCTCACAGACAGCTAAAAAAGAATCAGACATTTAGTCTCCGTGTTACTTGTGAGCTAGGCCGTAATATACCATTGCTAATGAGAATCCGGGGCGTAACTGAGGCTGTATTAATAAAGAGAGCCGTGACATCTCGGTAAACCTATTTATCTACTGCTACAAAGCCTAATAATGTTGCTGGATGCTTGTCGGTGACGATTAAAAAACCTCGACCCTCCAAGCGCACAATGCCTTCCCAGTTACGGCCTTCAACATCGGTCATTTTTAACTGAATAGGCGCTTGATCAATCAGCTTGATATTCTTGCCTTCGACTTGAAACTCTAGCAGCCGTTCGACGTTATAGTACTCTTTGTGACTAGCGCCTTGGGCAAATCTACTCACTAGGTTATCAGTGGTATTACGACTAAATTTGTCCCCACTGTATTTATAGTTAATGGCCCAGAAACGTTGTTGGTCATCGAGCTCAGTGGCGTCGGTGATTCGATAGGGTAAATTTGGAAAAGTCAGCTCTGAGATGGCTTGTGATTGCCGGCTGACAAGCCTTGCCTTAGGGTGTTTTACCGCCCGTGCATCGTTTACTTCATGAATCGCAATTACATCATCACCCAGTAGAACAATCGCCTCGTCACCGATGTTTTTAAGTTGGCTTTGAGTCTTTAATTGTACCAAGCTCTCGTGGTCTATCTCAATGCGAGGGTCTTGAGTAAGGTTAATCACGCCTGGAACAACAAAGCTTTGATAACTGCCCAGTATGTTTAGAGCCTCAATTGAAAGCCAAAGCTTATTGTCATGGCAGGCAATTGCTTCGAAACCATCGAAAAAGGTAACCGCTTTACGAAGGTCTTTTTGATTTACCCTTATCGGTTTGGGGATAAGCGGCTGAGTTGATACGCCATCAATATAGTCAGTGATCTCTTGGAGCTCTAAATAGTAAAAGTAGCTGATTTCATCGTCGTTCAGACGTTCGGGGTATTGGGGTAATAAAATCAGTTTGCCTTGGCACCAAGCTAAACCTGATATTTCGGCCTTATCTTGATCCAGCGGAGCCGCCAAGCGAATCAATTGAACCGCAGTCTCTTCGGGCTCAACCACCGTGTCATCGGCGGCCAATAGCGCGAGCGATACTGATAAAAATAGGGCGGCTAGTGCAAGCTTAAAGATCATAGTAATTGGCTCGAGTTGGGCTATCGTCTCTGCCAATCATAGCAATAAAAAAAGGGCCAGCACATGGCTGACCCTTTCTAATGGTAAAGCTAAGTTCAGATGATTAGAACTTAAACTCAATACCTACACGCGCTTGCCAAACCGAGAAGTCGTCAAGTGTGTCAGTGGTATTAGCACCTCTGAAGTTCTCATAAACAAACTGGCCTGAATCATTAACACTTGATTCAACAACTTGCTCACCGATGAATGGCGCGTCGTATTGGCCACCCCAATCGTCGTTCAGCAAGTTAAGTACGTTGTTGATCTTCAAGAAGACTTTTGGCTTAACACCAGCAATCATTGGAAGATCTTGGTCGATACGTAAATCAACACGAGCGCTTGAACGAGCGTTCTCGTCGTTACGGCTTACGAATTGACCGCGAGCTAGGCTACGGCTAGCAATAAGCTCGTCAAAACCTTGGCGATCAAACCCGTCTGCATAAACAACGGCGCCATCATTGGCGCTTGGTATGTATAGCAATTGACGTGAGCCAAAGCTGTTGTCTTCTAAGCCTTGATTACTCATGGTTAGGCTTGTAGCTTGGCCATTTTTGTAGACACCGTAAACAGAAAAACGAGTCATCAAGTCGCCAATCAAGTTATTTTCATAACCTAAACGGAACGTCAGACGGTGAGGCGTATTGTATTCACTGGTGCCAGCCGTTAGGTTGTTACCATCGTTAGTTGCCAAGTTATTGAAGTTAGAAAAAGCAACCGATGAGTTCATTCCGCTGATGTCTTCAGCGTCAGTGTAAGCATAGCCAAGACTCATGCTTAGGCCGTTCTCGTACTCCTTCGATAAGCCTAACGACAGAACCAATGTGTCAGCTTTTTCATTAGAGTTGGTTAGCATGAAATTTTCATCACCAACAACCGCACGCAAGATTGGCGAACCAGCAGCCGTACGGCCGACTTCACGTTGAGCAAGATCAACATAAATCGCTGAATCACGTTGTTGTGAGTAAAGAAGGTCAGCATCTAATGTGTATTCGTCTTTTAAATCGATTGTCGCACCAAGAGCAAATTTTATTTCACTCGGTTGCTCGTAGTTTGGATCAATTAAAGATAAACGAGTTGTAGAAGCGTCTTCTGGTGTTGTCGCGGCTACTGCATCTACTAAGGCTTGAGGAACATCGAAGCCTGGTCGACCAGCACCTGACAATGGTAGATCAAACAATGATTGATCGAACGACTGACGTTGCTGAACGTTAGTAATGCCGTCATTGCTGTATGAATTAGAGATCCAAACATTCGGGTTACCGCCTGAGAAGATACCAAGACCACCACGAACACGGGTGAAATCGTTAGCATCCCAAGTAAAGCCGATACGCGGTTGAAGAATGTCTACACCATCAATATTTGCATCGTTACGAATGCCGTTTTCAGCGGTGAACGCAGCGTTGAAGACGGGGCGATCGTTACTGCTGAAACGCTCGTAGCGCAATCCACCAACAACCGTTAGGCCTAGGTCTTCAAAGTAGTACTCATCTTGAAGTAATAGCGTTTCTTGAGTAATTGTGTAGTTTGCCGCTGCATCATTCGGGTCGTTAGTTACGCCGCCACTGCCGTAGTAGATACGGTTAGGCAGGCCCAACTCGAATTTGTCGATACCACTTAAGCCGCCAAAACCTGAATCGTCGAAGAAGTCTAGTTCGCCGCCACGTGAATGTTGTACGAACAAGTTGAAAATATCCAACTCGTCACGCTCAAAACCAGCGGTGATTATGTGATTGCCAGTAAGGTATTGGAGGTTGAACTTGATTAAGTTCGAATCGTAGGTTAAGCCATTTGATTGACGTGAGTCATCAGCACCAAGGTACACAGTGTCACGACCAATGCTGATTTGGAAATCACCAAACTCAGGATCGCCAATAGTCTGTTGGATTGCGGTGTTCTCTTGACGACTTAAGAAGAGCTCAGTCGACAAGCTATCTGTCCATTGTGAGCTAAAGCGTAAAATTGATGTCTCTAAGTCACTGCCACGGTTGTAGAAGTGGTTAGCAAATTCAAATTCGTTATCATCGTTGTCGGAACCTTGCTGCGCACTGCCTTCGAATTTGTTGTAGATAAACGTAGCACGATGATCATCATTGATGTCCCAATCTAAACGGCCAATCAATGCATCACGGTCATTTGAACCTTGTTGTGGCTGACCACCTGGGTCGTAACCGTATACACGGTTTGCGATATCTACAATACGGTTGAAATCAGCTTCGCTTAGGAAGTCGCGCTCGTCACCGTTGCCTGAGCCGTTAAACCCTGCGGCGTTGAATTGCGGTTGCTCTGATTCTTCATAGGCTAAGAAGAAGAAAAGCTTGTCTTTAATAATTGGGCCACCCAATGTGAAGCCAATAGTTTCTTCAGTGAAGTCACTATTATCCACATCGATTTTTTCACCGCGAAACTCAAAGCTATCGCCACGAAAGCTGTCACTTGAGTATTCGTAAACGGCATTACCGTGAAATTCGTTTGTACCGCTCTTTGTTACAGCGTTGATTGCACACGCTGAGAAACCACCAGCGGTTACGTCAAACGGTGCAAGCTCAACAGATATTTGCGATAGCGCATCAAACGGGAAAGGCTGGCCATTTGATGAGGCAAAACCGTTTTCGTTCAAACCGAAGCGATCATTTTGACCAACGCCATCGATTGATAGGCTGTTAAAGCGTGGGTTCTTACCGCCACAGTTAACCGCTGAACCGCGACCTGGGTTATCTAGGTTGATACGCGGGTCATTGCTGAACACATCTTTAATGTCACGGTTAAAAGCAACCGCTGACTCAAGAATGTCTTGTGAGAAAACCGCTGATGGGCCAGACGATATGTCAGAGACAACGGCCTTGCCAGTAACGACCACTTCCTCAAGAGAGCTATCGGCAACAGCGCCGACATTTTCGATGGTAAGTTGGTAAGCATCGCCAAGAGCGATGTTTTCTACGATAGCGGAATCAACGTTGTCTACCGATATGACGAATGGGCCACCAACTTGCAGGTTCGAGGCGAAAAAAGTACCGCTGTTATTTGAGCTTACGCGACGTTGCGAGCCAGTTCGTTGGTCGGTCACGACAACTTCAGCATTGGCAACAGGGTTGCCTGCTGTGTCGAGAAGCTTGCCTCGAATTGACGAGGTAGTGGATTGTGCTAGTACTGCAGCTGAGAAAAGACCCAGCATTAACATAGTAGTGGCTTTTAGCAAGCCATGAGCAAAGTTTCGCGGCATGGTGTTATACCCCCGGACGGTAATCCGATTCTGCGATTATTGTGAGAAAATCCGGCAATTTTCATACCGAACATGACTAATTCTTAACGTGGGCGTTAATTGTATGTTTTATACAACGGGAGTGTTGCAAAAGCGTGACAGTTCGTCCACATATAAAGTTCAATTCTCGGTATTTTTTTAACCACGTTGGATATTTTTGTTTAATTTCCGCTCAATATGACTATTTTAAGGCTGGTTTAATGCTTGTTCGTTGTGGTCAGAACCAGTAAAGTCATGAGCGTTATCAAATAACCCCCTCGAACTTTCATGGAATTCCTGCCTAATTTACAAAGTGCGCTCGGTTTGATCGCTTTTCCGCTGATCGCCATGCTGTTCTGCAAAGGCCCCAAGCGCTTCAACTTTCGCCTTTGGCTATTGGTTGTTGGCTTGCAAGTAGTGCTGGCACTGGTGTTTTTGAAGGTGCCTTTGTTCCAGTCCATGTTTTCAGCCATGAACCAAGCCGTTCTAGCATTGCAAGCGGCAACCAATGCCGGAACAAGTTTTGTGTTTGGTTATTTGGGCGGAGGCGATTTGCCATTCGCTGAGCTGCAACCGGGCTCTAGCTATATTTTAGCGTTTCAGGCATTTCCCCTGATTATTGTTATTGGGGCATTAACGGCTCTATTATCTCATTGGCGCATTCTGCCGTTCATTATCGAAGGTTTGGCAAAAATCTTCACTAAAACACTGAATATAGGCGGCGCAGTCGCCTTGTCCGGTGCGGCCAATATCTTTATTGGTATGGTCGAAGCGCCGTTGTTTATTCGCAACAGTATTAAAAAATTGAGTTATTCCGAATTATTCCTAGTGATGACGCTGGGTATGTCGACGGTCGCCGGTACGGTGTTGGTTTTATACTCAACGTTTCTAAATCAGGTGATCGATGATGCCGTCGGGCATATTTTAACCGCGTCTATCATGAGCGTGCCAGCGGCGGTGATGATTTCGCTGACCATGGTTCCGCAACAAGGCCGGCCAACTCCGTCGGATGCTGAAGTCGCTTTTGATTACAGTGGCCCAATGGACGCAATATCTCAAGGTGCGGTTAGTGCTATGCAGATGATGCTTGGTATTCTGGCTTTGATAATCACCTTTATTGCGCTAGTGACACTGACCAATTTAGGCCTTGGTTTGTTCCCCGACTACCTCGGCCTGCCGATTTCTCTTGAGCGTGTGCTTGGCTGGGTTATGGCTCCGCTATGCTGGTTGATGGGCATTCCATGGGAACAAGCAACCACGGCTGGTACGCTAATGGGCGTAAAAACCATCTTTAACGAATTCTTGGCGTTTATTCAACAGAGTCAATTACCACCTGAAGCGCTTAGCCCTCGCAGTGATTTAATCCTGACCTATGCGCTTTGCGGATTTGCTAACTTTGGCAGTTTGGGTATCTTAATTGGCGGGCTCTCAGCGATGGCACCGGAGCGTCGAGATGAAATCACTCGTCTGGGTTTGCTAAGCATTGTCAGTGGCACCTTAGCCACTTGCATGACTGCGAGTGTGATAGGTGTTCTGACGATGGCTTAGCGAGGGCGTTATTGCTTAGCGAAGCGGCTATTGCTTGCGGAAATGATTCGGTGGCTTACTGAAGGACTTATGGCTTGTCCGAGGGCAGACGTTCTAAATACTTGAGTAGTGCTTCTGGGTCGTCGGTAATTATGCCATCGACCCCTAGCCTTATAAGCCGCGCCCATTGTCGTTTACTGTTAGCGGTCCACGGAATGACTCCCAGACCCGCATCTTGAATTTGCTCTACGTCGCGGCGACCAAGTAATGAATGATGTGGTGAAATGATGTCAGCGCCAACCGATTCGGCCGCTGCCAACCAATCTTCAGGTTTGTCTTTAAATAACGCTGCAAGCTGTAAGTCGGGGGCAATTTCATTAGCCGCGATTAAGGTTGCTGGGTCGAAAGACTGAAGGGTAACGCGAGACGCTAAACCATATTGCTGCACTACTTTTAGCACTGCTTCGACGAAATCTTCAGCGGCGGGTTGAGCGTGCGGCGTACTAGGGTCGCTTTTGGTCTCGATATTAAAGGCCACGGTTTTTGCGTTTGCCAGTCCTGAGTTAGCAACCATTTCAAACACTTCTGCTAGGGTCGGAATCTCAGTGCCAGCAACGGTCACTTGGCGCTCAAATCTAGGGTTCTTCTTGCTTCCGCAGTCAAACTGCTTTATCTGTTCTAGGCTAAGTTCATGTACCCACAAATCCGACTCTATCGCAGAGCCATCTTTGTATTGACAGATCACAGGGTTTATTTTTTGATCGTGCAGTACCACTACAACACCGTCCTTGCTCACCCCCATATCAAACTCGAGCGTGTCGACGCCCAATTCTAAGGCGTATTTCAGCGCTGGTAAGGAGTTCTCGGGCAGCACGGCTCTGGCGCCACGGTGGCCTTGTACTTCGATAGCATCAGCGGGATTAGCTTCGATCATGGATAGTAAACTTACTGCAAGTAATAGTGCTTTCATTGGAATTTGAACTATGGGTCTGTCGGATAATGATTTGCGTCAAGAGAAATAGACCAAAGTGGCGCTTTCGTACTAGTGAAATTGATTATCTGAAAGGCTCACTATACAGAGACCTAAGTATAACTTCAGCAAAAGATCGAGTTACTAACTAAGAGTTACCGATGATTTTACGGCAATCTCTAAATATTAGACACCTAGCTTTTATACTCTGGCCTGGTGATTGATTTAAGCCGACAGTAGCAGAGGTCTCTAAGAATTAGTCCCAAATGTTGTCTTCAGTTTTTCCCTGTATGGCGCAATCGCCTTTTTTAAAGGCCATCTCCCGGCCACTTTCATGTTTCGCAAAGTAGTCTCTGCTGACCGCCACGATGGTGGGCGTTAAGAGTATTAACGCGATTACATTGACTAAGGTCATAAGTCCAAGAGCCATATCGGCGGCGCTCCATACTGCGTCTAAACGAGCCCCAGAACCCCATAATACCATCGACAGGTAGGCTATCGTGTAGGCGCCATTACCCCACTTGTTATCAATGCCAAAAATTCTCAGATTACTTTGTGCATAGGCATAATTAGCCACCACCGAGGTAAAGGCAAATAAGGTGATCGCGATAGAGACGAAGTGTAAGCCTGAGTTGCCAACATGCTGAGTCATCGCATCTTGGGTTAGCCGTATGCCTGTCATCTCGCCGGCTGGGATGTCGCCGGCAAGTAAAATAATTACTGCCGTACAGGTGCAAAGAATAATAGTGTCGAAGAACACCCCAAGCATTTGAATATAGCCTTGTGTAGCTGGGTGGTTTGGGTTTGGTGAGGCACTGGCGGCTGCATGCGGTGCGCTGCCAGAGCCAGCTTCATTGGAATAAAGCCCACGTTGGATACCGGCCTTTAAGGCGGCACCCAAGGCACCAGCGCCAGCTTCTTGCAAACCGAAAGCTGAGCTAACAATATCAATCAGCATATCCGGCACGGCGGCGATATTGAAGATGGTTATACCCAGTGCGGTAAGAATATAAGCGACGCCCATGAATGGCACTACCAATTCAGCGAAACGGGCAATGGTGCGTAAGCCCCCGATCACAATGGCACCCGCGAGAACGGTAATTACTAAGCCAGAATACAGCGTTGGAATTTGATAGGCGTTGTTTAAAGCATCAGTAATGGTGTTGGCCTGCATGGCACTGAAAAACAGACCGTAGCCAAGAAACAAGCAAATAGAGAACAGCACCGCAAGCCATTTTATGCCGAGGCCTTGCTGAATATAATACGCTGGGCCACCTCGAAACTCGCTGTTATGGTCGCGCACTTTGTAGACCTGCGCTAATAAGCTCTCGGCGAAACCGGTTGCCATGCCTAGTAAGGCGATAACCCACATCCAGAACACCGCGCCTGCACCGCCAACCGATATGGCCATGGCAACGCCCGCCAAGTTGCCGGTGCCAACGCGCGCGGAAAGGCTTGTACACAGAGCTTGAAACGAACTGATGCCCTGACTATCTGATTTAGTGCTACTGCGAATGAGGGCAAACATATGGCCAAAATGCTTGAATTGCACTAAGCGTAATGAGACCGAAAACCAGACGCCGGCCACCACTAATAGAATAATTAAAACGCTATAGTCGCCCCATAGAATGTTGTTGATAAAGCCGATTGTGGTGTCGAGCATAGGGGCGAATCATGTAAGTTAGCAAGTCAACGATTGTGCGTTGTTCGCGCTAAAATTCAATCTGTTTTGGCTACTATTCTCATTAACCGGTCAAGAGCAACGTTTTTAGCGCGATAAAAATTACACCGGCAGTGCTATTGATCTAGGGCTGGGCGATCCATTTTCCGCAACCCTATTAGTCAGGTGTGATGGGGCTTAATCCTAGAAACCTCAGTCGAAACACGAAAGTCTGCACAACTCCTTAATATGCCTAAGGAATCCATAAAAGTGTTCATCACCAACAAGGTGACTTCACATTTTCTGAATTCCTTATTCACATCAATTAGTTGCACATCTTTTTCGTGTTCAACTGAGGTTTCTAGGTTAATGCGAAATTGCCTCGAGGCTGGAAATTGTTTGTACGCAAGCGTGAGCCGCTTCTTTGCCCTTCTTGACAAAATGCTCTTTGAAAAACGTGCTGTGTTCGTCGCCAGCGTGAAAATGATGCGGTGTAAGTACGGCCGAAAAGACTGGGACACCCGTGTCCATTTGCGCACGCATTAAACCGTCGATCACTGTAGACGCAACGAAGTCGTGCCGATAAATACCGCCATCAACAACCAATCCGGCGGCAACAATGCCAGCATACTTGCCGGTTTCGGCTAAGGTCTTAGCGTGTAATGGGATTTCATAAGCACCCGGTAATTCGAAGAAATCAATGGTGAGATTGCTCAAGCTGGCGAACTCAGTAGCAAAGGAATCGCGTAATTGATCGACAATATCTCTATGCCAACAGGCTTGAATAAAGGCGATTCGTTTTGAATCTAAAGAAGGTTTTGTCATAGTGTTAACTCAATCTGAATAATAAATTGAGGGCAAACAAGGGGTGACGAAAACGGTACGCGCGGGTGCACGAAGCGAAACAGTCTCCACCTTATTCTCATAACCAGACTATAACTGTCGGCCTCGGAATCTCACCAAGTCTGCTTGTCCTTCTAATAAATGAATCACTAGAAGCGCCCGCGGGCTACACAATCAGCTTCTTTTGCGAGGCTTCTGTGATTACCGCCGGTGGGGAATTACACCCCGCCCTGAGAACCCCGATAAAGGTATCGGGGCGGCGATTATAGTCAAAACTTAGGCGGGAGTATACGGCCGAAATAGCGGTCTTTAACCGCGCTTCTTAAATTGCTTTAAGGGATGCTATCCAACTGAGACTTGAACGGTGTAAGCTGTGCCAATGAAATCGAATAATATCACTCAGATTGCTGCAAAATCTAAACCGCTATGGCATGGCGTAATCTTGGTTGCCGGAGGCGCGGTAGGCGCAGGGATGTTTGCTTTGCCACTTGTCTCCGCCGGTGCCTGGTTTTATTGGGCGGTAATTGGCCTAGCGACGGTCTGCGTGTTTACCTATCTATCAGCCTTACTACTAATTGAAGTAAATGTTAGATATCCGCTCGGCAGTAGTTTTGACACGCTTATACGAGATTCATTAGGCGGCGTATGGGCTAGCATCAATAATGTCTCGATTGGCTTTATTATGTTTATTTTGATGTACGCGTATATCACCGCCGGCGCAGGCATCATGAGTAGCAGTGTCGCTCATCTTTTGGCTGAAGACCAAGCGCTTCCACGGCCGCTGTTTAGCCTTATATTTGCCAGCATCGCCGGATTGTCTATTTGGTTTGGAACTACTACTGTTAGTCGTCTCAGCACGGTATTGATGGTGGCGATGTGCGGCGCCTTTTTGACCGCGAATTCCGGCTTGCTCGGCTCGCTTGAGGTAGCGACTTTGCTGGCTAGCAACACCGGTGAGCTTGCTTACCTATGGTCAGCGCTGCCTGTTTTTGTAACTGCTTTTGCTTGTGCCGGTTTGGTGCCAAGTTTGGCTAGCCACTATAATAATCAGGCAGGCAGAACCGGCTCAGCAGTTTTACTTGGCGTATTGTTGGCGATGCTGGTTTACGTGATCTGGTTAGCCACGACCTTAGGCAATATATCCAGAACAGAGTTTGTTGATGTTGCGGCTAACGGCGGAGGTTTGAGTGCCTTAGTGTCGATGCTGCAGAGCGATAGCAGCACTAGGCTGGTTAACGCCAGCCTTACGTGGTTCTCACACTTTGCGGTGATCACCTCATTTCTAAGTGTCGGGCTGGGCTTGGTTCACTTCATCGCTGACCGATTTAATTTTAATGCCAGCCGACTGGGTCGTGCTCAATCCGTCGCGTTGGCATTCTGCCCACCACTAATCGCCAGCGTTGTTGCGCCCTACGGCTTCGTTTCGTCGATTGCCTATGCGGGGATGTTTGTAGCCTTTAGTTTCTTTATCGTGCCGGCACTGATGCATCGTAAGCTGGCTCTAGCCGGCAGCCACATCGGCCAGAGCCGGTGGGTGTTGGTGTTGCTGTTTGGGGTGTTAATTATTGCGCTTAAATTGTTGACGATTATTGCTTGGTTACCCAGTTACCCATAATTTGACAGTCTATCTATTAGTGCAATGTCAGCTCATGTAATATCGTTCAAGGCCTTGCTGGTAATGCCCTCTATGATGCATTCGGCAGGAGAGAGTGGTATATTTTGCAAAAATTTTCATTAAGTAACGGCATTTAAGCTTATACATAGTGAAGTAAAATATAGAACAATAAGTTTGCCGCGAATCAAACACACAAATAATTAGGGCCTATCATGAAGAGAATTGCAGGACTTATCAGTCTGGCGTCGATATTAATTTCGTCTGCACAAGTACACGCGCAGCATGTAGGCACTATTGGTATCGGTGATATCACCTACACTAGCAATGTAAATAACGGTGCCCGAACAGACCTCCATTCGCCCGACAATGTTCTCAGCGCTTTAAACAGCGGCATCGTTGCTAATTTGACTAAAATTCGCAAGTTTAAGGTATTAGATTACCCGCAATTGACCGCGCGAATTAACGAGCAAGATCGCACTCTTGAAGGTTACTACAATAGTTCATACACCGGTAATGCATTATTGCAGGCCGGTTTAGATTACATCCTCAAAGCCAATGTCTCCGAGTTCGGTATCGTTGAACAAGAGTCTGGGCAGCCAGGAGCGGCAATTGGTTTAATGGTGATTGAGTTTAAATTGATCGGCGTTGCTGATGCGACTAACGATTTAGGCTCTAAAGTGATCGCTCGAGTTTACAGCTCTAAAGACCAGAAGGCTGAAAGTGCAGGCGATAAAGCCGCCGCTGAACAACTCTTGGATAGAGCGATTCAGCAGGGCGTTAAACAATTAGTCGATCAAGTGGTTACTAATCTTTTTCCTCTTCGAGTGATGAAGATTGCTGAAGACGGTGTAATCACCTTGAACTACGGCAAAGGCTTGCTGTCGGTGGGCGACACGGTAAAGGTCTATCCGATCGGCACCGATACCACCGTTGATGAGTTCGGCGAACCCGTTGGCGTGGCGATTTCAAGCTTACAAATCACCAGCACTGAGAAAAAATTTGCCGTTGCTAAGATAGTTGATACTCAGCAAGAATTAGAGAAAGGTCAAAAAGGCCAACGGGTATTAAATGGTAGCTAGGTCAAGTTTGCGTTAAAAAGGAATCGTAAGAAACGCCTAGTGAAGCGGCTAATGCAAGGCCTATAGCGCTAGTTTTTCTAGGTACGGGCTCGCTAGGGCATGGGTATTAACGCGTGCACCTAGTCGAGTTGCTAGCATATACATGCCACCGAGCTTTCTATGTAGATAAAGAATATCGGTGGGCGGAGTTTGCCAAAATTCTTTAAAGCTATAACCGTCTTGGCTAAGTTGTGACAGCCTGTCTGATAATTGCCCAGTCTTAAAGTCGTATAAGCCAGGTTTAGAAAAAGGTTCCAATGCGATACTGAATACGGCCACCAAAAACTCTTGATATTCAGTGCTTGCTTCACTTGCTTTATAGCCAAGATTATCAGCGGCGAGCACAATCGCTGCGCTGTCACCGGCTGCGACGGCGCGTAATAAACGCTTATAGTCGATCGCGAAACGTTTGCTAAATCGACGGCTTGCGCCAAAATCTAACAGTGCAATTTTATGGGTATCGTGCTGGAACAGATAATTAGCAAAATTGGCGTCAGTCTGCATTAAGCGTAATTCGAATAACTCTTTAAAGGTTAGTTCGAACATGGCGGTCATTAAGTTGTCGACCAGCGACGGATCTAATTCGCCAAGTGACTCGATTGGTTCACCGTTTAGAAAGTCCATTGCTAGTATTCGTTCGGTACTTAGTTCAGGGTAGTGTTTTGGGATTACATAATTTTTTTGACCGTCTAATGCGCTGCGAAACGCTTCTAGGTAATCGGCTTCTTGCAAATAGTTTGCTTCTTCATGTAACTGCAGTTTGGCATCTTTAAGAAGGTCTGTGATGTCCATGTGTTTCGGCAGTATTCTGGTTACCTTGAACAAGGTGGCTATGTTATCGACATCGCTGTCGATGCTTTTGGCAACACCAGGGTATTGAATTTTTAATACGATATCTTGACCGTCCAATGTTACTGCGCGATGCACTTGGCCTATTGACGCGGCCGCTAGAGGTTCAAATTCAAAGTGCTGAAACTTGGCTTGCCAATCTTCGCCATAAGCCTTAACTAGCGAGTCAATCAATTGAGCTCGCGGCATAATAAAGGCGCGGTTGCGTAATTGAGCTAATATGTCGGCTAACTCTGGCGGCAGAAAGTCGCTGGTTTCCATGGACAGTAGTTGCCCGACTTTCATCGCAGCGCCACGCATGGTTGCTAACTGGTTTGCTACTTTACGCGCATTGGCGGGGGTTAGTAGTAAATCACTGACTTTTGGGCGCTTGCCTTGGCCTAGCTGTTTGGCGCCTTCGCCAATCATTCCGGCGGCAACACCGCCGGCCAAGCGAGCAATTTGACCAAAGCGCCCAAGACGGGTTTTCGGTATCGATTTTTCTTGATTCTTTTTTGAACTCATAGCCGATGTTGCTTTATGCCAGTGTGTTAATAAAACTACATACCCATTGTAACGCTTCACGAGTGATGTATCGTTGATGAAAACTTAATAGTACAATTGTTGTGATTGACAAATGATAACTAAAACGAACGTAACATGATAAAACAAACCCGAATTTTCACTTCGCTATTAATGGCATTGTCTGTTGGCGCCTGTAGCGCCACAGCTCTGGAGGCGTTGAGTGCAAAAGTAGAGCAAGCTCAGATCAAGCTCGGCAGCACCGCTATGGTAGTCACAGCTAACCCTTTGGCCAGCAGAGCTGGTGCTGAAATCTTGCGTGCTGGCGGCTCCGCCGTTGATGCGGCTATCGCAATAGAAGCGGTTTTGAGTTTGGTTGAACCTCAGAGTTCGGGTTTAGGAGGTGGCGGCTACATGACGCATTTTGACAATGCTAGTAATGTCGTATCGGTGTATGACGGCCGTGAAACAGCACCAGCGTTAGCGACCGAAAAGATGTTTCTTGATCAGGATGGTAACTCGATTGGCTATTTGAATGCTAAGAACAGTGGCCTGTCGACTGGCGTCCCGGGCATGGTATCGATGCTGTCATTGGCTCATCAAGATCATGGGAAAATTCCTTGGGGGCCACATTTTGATCGTGCTAAGCAGCTCGCTACCGATGGCTTTGAAGTGTCGCCACGGCTGCAGGGAATGATAGCCCGTTTTGGCAAATATATACCCGCTACACTCGATCAGGGTCCGATTGATGCGTATCGTTATTTCTTTAAAGAAAACGGCCAGCCGCTTGCCGTCGGTGATTTACGCACTAACCCTGATTACGCCGCCGCCCTGAGCTTAATCGCCGCCGACCCGCAAGCATTTTATCAGGGGCCATTAGCCGAAAAAATCGTCGAGCAGACATCGCAGACTCCACGAGCAGGAAGTTTGAGTCTGAGTGATTTAAAAAATTATAAGGCACAAAAACGGCAAGCCTTATGTACGCCGTTCAAGACAAAGCTATTGTGTGGACCGCCACCGTCGTCATCTTGGGTTGCCATTGGGCAAATAATGGGCTTACTTGAGAATGCCCCAGCCTTTACTGCCGAGGGTGCCAACGACCCGCAAAACTGGGCGCTATTTGCTGAGGCTCAACGGTTAGCCTATGCTGATCGCGATCAATATGTGGCCGACGATCAGTATGTCGAGGTGCCGCTGAGTGGAATGCTAAACCCCGATTACCTCGCTACTAGGGCCAAATTAATTAGCCCAGTCAAAGCGATCACTGACCTTAAGCCAGGTAATCCCTGGGCGTATCAGGCGACTGAAAAGGTTGCGTATGGCGTTGATGGTACTGACGATCAACCGGGCACCACGCATTTTGTGGTCGTCGATGGTGATGGCAATGTCGTCTCTATGACCGCCAGTGTAGAAAGTATTTTTGGCAGTACTCGAATGGCGGGTGGTATGTTTTTAAATAACCAATTAACCGACTTTTCGTTTAACCCTGTGGATAAAGCCGGCAACGCTGTTGCTAACAAAGTGGTAGCTAATAAACGCCCGCGCTCGTCTATGTCGCCGACTATCGTATTAGATGAAAATGGCGAATTTTTAATGGCCAGTGGCTCGCCAGGTGGTAACTCGATTATTGCTTATACCGCGAAAACCTTAGTAGGAGTATTGGAATGGGGCTTAAGCCCTCAGCAATCGATTGATCTGCCGAATCTGGTGGCTCGTAAAGGAAAAGTCAGAATAGAAAAATCTCGTGCGTCAGCGGAGTTAATCTCAGGCTTACGAGAGTTTGGCTACGAAGTAAATGAGAGTGCTGGCGAAAATTCGGGTTTGAGTGTTGTCTATCAGCATGCTGACGGACGCTTAGAAGGAGGGGTTGATCCGCGCCGTGAAGGCATTATTGAGTTGCTGGAGTTAGATTAGTCTAGCGCAATAAAAGCTGTTTTAAGCTTGAAACAGCCGAAAGCGCCGCAACATTAGTTATTTAGCGGTAGGTAAAGTGCCGCGATAGATAAAGCAGACGAAACAACCATATTAACAGGGGTCATAATGACTACTATTCTTTCTGTGCGCCGTGATAACCAAGTGGTTATT
>Ga0208544_10000935_pt1 | contig 20971 bp, 18 predicted proteins | sample DEB08_DNA_9_FD_184526 | JGI IMG/M metagenome (GOLD analysis project Ga0208544, IMG submission 184526) | Aqueous microbial communities from the Delaware River and Bay under freshwater to marine salinity gradient to study organic matter... | ecosystem: Environmental > Aquatic > Marine > Coastal ... | reverse complement strand
CGCTGCTCTGCGTCTTTCTGGTGGCCTGATCAGGCCGGCGCCGGCCCCAACCGCGCCATCCGCAGTACTACCCTTCTGCCGCCGCCGCGGAACTCAGCCAGCAGAAAAACCTTGGGGAAAGGGGTTGCGCATGGTGCACATGTCGTTTCTGTTATAGGCAGATGTCGCAATCAGCGGCCATTATGTCGTAACTTTTCATTGACGGGTCGGGGGTTTCCCGGCGCTAATGATGGTGAAGATCGCGGGCCGTTGGTGTCGTGCCCCCAGATCGGTCGAACAAAGGCCAAGCCACAAAACAAGCACCAGACAACAGACGTGTCACAGGGAGATTATGAATGACGCAACTCACCCCTCAGCCGACCAAGATCCATCCGGTCGCCGAGATGTATGCCAAGGAACATCGCGAAGGTAAGATCGACCGCCGCGAATTCCTTGTTCGCGCAACCGCACTCGGCGTCGCGTCGGCAACCGCCTATTCGATGATTGGCCTTAGCCCCGCCCACGCCATGGGGCACCGTCAGGTTCCGCCGATGGGCGGGTCGCTGCGCATCCAGATGGAGGTGCGCGCCCAGAAGGACCCGCGCACCTTTGACTGGAGCCAGTTGGCCAACGTCACCCGTGGCTTTCTGGAATACCTGATCGAATACAACAACGACGGCTCGTTCTCGGGCGTGCTGCTCGAAAGCTGGGAAGCGAACGAAGATGCCAGCCAGTACACTCTGCGGGTCCGTCCCGGCGTGACCTGGAACAACGGTGATGCCTTCACTGCGGAAGACGTCGCGGCCAACTTCGTCGGCTGGTGCGATGCCAACGTGGAAGGCAATTCCATGGCCGCCCGCATGGGTGGCTTGGTCGATCCCGAAACCAACAGGGTCCGTGACGGCGGCGTTGTGGTGCTGGATGATATGACCGTTCAGATCAATCTGCCCGCCCCCGACATCACCATCGTTGCAGGCATTGCCGATTACCCCTCGGCGGTCCAGCATCGTGACCTGATCGGGACCAACCCGCTGGATCACGGGATCGGCACGGGCGCATACCGCGTCACCGATTACGAGGTCGGCGTTCAGGCACGGCTCGAAAAGAACCCCGATCACACCTATTGGGGCGATGCTTATCTGGACGAAGTCTTCTTCATCGATCTGGGTCAGGATCCTGCCGCATGGTTCGCCGGTGCCGAAGCCGACGAATTCGACATGACCTACGAGACAGTCGGTGAATTCGTCGATCTGTTCAGCTCGGTCGGCTGGGAACAGTCCGACGTGGTGACTGCGGCCACCGTGGTCATCCGTCCCAACCAGAACAACGCGCCTTATGATGACGTGCGCGTGCGCCGCGCCATCGCCATGGCCGTCGATCCGCAGGTCTGCCTTGATCTGGGTATCAACGGACAGGGTGTGCTGGCTGAAAACCACCACGTCTCGCCGATCCATCCGGAATATGCGGAACTGCCGCCCCTCGTCATCGACAAGGACGCGGCCTTTGCCCTGCTGACCGAAGCCGGCCATGCGGATACCGAGTTCGAGATCGTCTCGATCGATGATGACTATCGCCGCAACACCACCGATGCCGTCGCCGCACAGTTGCGCGATGCCGGCTTCAACGTGACGCGGACCGTGATCCCCGGCTCCACCTTCTGGAACGACTGGACCACCTATCCGTTCAGCTCGACCAACTGGAACCACCGCGAACTGGGCGTCATCATCCTCAACCTCGCTTACCGTTCGGGTGTGGCATGGAACGAATCGGCGTTTGCGAATGCCGAATTCGACGCCCTGCTGGATCAGGCCAACGGCATTGCCGATGCTGACGAGCGGCGCGTGATCATGGTGCGCCTCGAAACGATCATGCAAGAAGAAGGCGTGACCCTGCAGCCATACTGGCGCTCGTTGTTCCGGCATTACCGGCCCGGCGTCATCAACGCCGAAATGCACCCCAAGTTCGAGGTCAATATCCATTATCTGGGCGTCGCCGCCTGATTTTGGCCGAATGAGTTCTGGTCGGGGCAATCCGGTTGCCCCGACCTACCCAGACGACCCCATCAAGAAACGAACGGGCCCATCAACGAACGCCCGACCCACAGACAAAATGTCTGATCGCAACCGACAGGGATACACATGGGACTGTTCATTCTGCGGCGCATTGGCGTGATGATCCTCACCGCGCTCTGCATGACCTTCGTGGTCTTCTTTCTTACCAACCTCTACCCCAAGCTCGAAACTCTGGCCAAGACCCAGGGCAACGCCCGCATGACCGACGCACAGGTCGCCAGCTGGATCGAGCGGAACGGCTACTCCGGCCCCATGATCCTGCGCTATGGCCAATGGCTGGGCGTTGTTCCCGGCTGGACCCGCGTTGACGCGGAAACCGGGGACCTGACAGGGCGCTGCATCGAACGAACCGCCACTGCCGAGGAAGCGTTGAACGCGCCCACCTTCTGCGGCGTATTTCAGGGTGATCTGGGGTATTCCACCGTCTCAGATGACGAGGTGTCATCCGTAATCGGCGGGCGGTTGCTTCTGACGCTCAAACTCATGGCATGGGCTTTCGGGGTCATGGTCCCCTCCGCGCTCGTTGTCGGGGTACTGGCCGGGATGCGAGAAGGCTCAAGGCTCGATCGATCCCTGTCCACCTTCTCGATCGCCTCGACGGCAACGCCGGAATACGTATCGGGCGTGATCTTCATCGTGCTGTTCGCCTCGTCCACCTCGGGCATATCCCCTTGGCTGGCCGAGATGGGCTGGATCGACGGGCGCACGCTTTTCCTTGGCTCCGCCCGCTCCGCGATGGAGGATATCACCTTTTGGAACTTCACCCTGCCTGTGATGACCATCGCCCTTTACGGCATGGGCTATATCGCGCGGATGACGCGCGCCTCCATGGCCGAGGTGATGACAGCGCAATATATCCGCACCGCGCGCCTCAAAGGCGTCAGCTTCCGCAATATCGTTCTGAAACACGCGCTGCGGAATGCCCTGATCGCACCGTTCACCGTCATCATGCTGCAATTCCCGTGGCTGCTGACAGGGGTCGTCATCGTCGAGACGCTCTTCAATTATAACGGCTTTGGCTGGACGCTGGTGCAAGCGGCCTCCAACAACGATATCGAGCTGCTTCTTGCCTGCTCCATCGTTGCCGTCCTCGTGGTTCTGATCACGCAACTGATTTCTGATATCGGTTACGTGTTCCTGAATCCCCGCATCCGCATTTCGTAAGGGAACGGCTCATGGAACTTCTTACCTGGTCAGGCGCGATGGGCGGATTTCTCAATCCCATCTTGCTTGTGGCCGTCGTGGCCTTCGCCCTCGCTTTCGCGGCCAATTTCGTGCTGACACTGGCGGGGATCCAACCCGGCGAAATGCAGATCAACCCCGATCACACACTGACCCTGCAACGCACCCCGTCCGACTACGCGCTGATGGCCATGAAATACGCGGTCCTGTTGGCGGTGGCGTGCTGTTGTGCCTACGTCATCGGCGGGCTCGTGATGCCATCGGCTGATGCACGTGGCATTATTGGCGGCATGGCGTCCCGCCTGCTGCCGGTCTGGATCGGCCTCGTGGTGGTGTTCGCAGTATCAATCACCTTCAAGCGGCGCCTCGGCCTTTATGGCAAACTATTCGACAGCCCCATCGGCATGGTCGGTTTTGCACTGGTGATGTTCTGGGTCTTTGCAGCGCTGTTCGCCGATATGGTAGCCACCCATGGCGCCATCGATGTCTTCTCGCAAATGCGCAACGAGGTGCCCGGCTCGCCCGTGCCCGTCGCGCGCGAAGATGCATACCCCTACTACCTTCTGGGCGGTGACAATCTCGGGCGCGATGTGTTCTCACGCATGATTTATGGCGCGCGGGATGTGTTGCAGATCACGCCGGTTGCCACGCTCTTTGCCTTCATGGTCGGCGTGACGCTCGGCCTGCCGGCGGGCTACTTTGGTGGCAAGCTCGACACCTCCATCACCTTCATCGCCAATCTCGCTCTCGCGTTTCCAGTCATCTTGCTGTTCTTCCTGCTGGTGACCCCGGAAATCGTCGCCGCAGGCATTCCGCAATACATGTCGCTGGTGCTGTTCATCTTCCCGATCGTGTTTTTCGTGGTGCTGTTCAACTCGCGCTTTCACACCCAGCCGATGAAGCGGAACCTGTTCGTCGCCATCACGCTTGTGGTGGGCGGCATATCCTACCTGTCGCTGATCTCGGATGCCAGCAATCAGGATTTGCCGCTGATCTTCCGGCTCTGGCCCGAAGCGCTCGACCTGTTCGACGTCCCCGGCAACATCCTCATCGTGTTTGTGTCGGTGGTATTCGTGAACTCGCCCACCGTGTTCAGAATTGTCCGTGGCATCGTGCTTGACATCAAGACACGCGATTATGTGGCCGCCGGACAGACGCGCGGTGAAGGCCCGTGGTATATCATGCTGTGGGAAATCCTGCCCAATGCCCGCGGGCCTCTGATCGTCGATTTCTGCCTGCGTATCGGTTACACCACGATCCTGCTCGGAACGCTGGGCTTCTTTGGTCTGGGTGTGTCACCCGAATCTCCCGATTGGGGGTCCACAATCAACGAAGGCCGCCGCCTGCTCACGATCTACCCACACCCGGCGATCCCACCCGCGCTGGCCCTGATGAGCCTTGTGCTCGGCCTTAACCTGCTGGCCGACGGCCTGCGCGAAGAAAGCCTGAAGGACTAAGTATGAACGCGCGCCCGGTGGGCGCGCGTCTGCATCAATTGTGCATCGGATGTGCATCAAGATCATATGGCCCGAAACGGCCAAGAGGGAGAAACCTTAATGGCTGACGCAACCCCCTATGACGGCCCCATTCTGGAGATCGACAAACTGTCCATCTCCTTCTTCACCCGCCTGCGCGAAATTCCCGCCGTGATGGATTTTTCGGTCTCCGTCATGCCGGGCGAAGCCGTCGGTCTGGTCGGCGAATCCGGGTGCGGGAAATCCACCGTGGCCCTTGGCGTGATGCAAGATCTGGGCGTCAATGGTCGTGTCGTCGGCGGCTCCATCAAGTTCAAGGGACAGGACCTCTCGACCCTGAATGAAGAAGAACTTCGCGACATCCGTGGTTCCCAGATTGCGATGATATATCAAGAGCCTATGGCCTCCTTGAACCCGGCGATGAAGATCGGCAAGCAACTGGCTGAAGTTCCGATGATCCACGAAGGCATCACCGAGCAGGAAGCCACCAAGCGCGCCCGCCAAGTGATCGAAGACGTCAAGCTTCCCGACCCCGATCGCATCCTCAAGGCGTATCCCCACCAGCTTTCCGGGGGTCAACAACAGCGCATCGTCATCGCAATGGCGCTGATGTCCAAGCCCGCCCTTCTCATCCTTGATGAGCCGACCACCGCGCTTGACGTCACGGTCGAGGCATCCATCGTCGAACTGGTCAAGGATCTTGGTAAGAAATACGGCACCTCGATGCTGTTCATCTCCCACAATCTGGGCTTAGTCCTTGAAACTTGTGACAGAATTTGCGTCATGTATTCTGGGGAAGCCGTCGAACGCGGGTCCATCGAAGACGTGTTCGACACCATGCAGCACCCGTATACGCAGGCCTTGTTCCGGTCCATTCCGCTGCCCGGCGCCAACAAGACCGACCGCCCGCTTGTGGCCATTCCCGGCAACTTCCCCCTCCCCCATGAGCGGCCCAACGGCTGCAATTTCGGCCCCCGCTGCGATTATTTCGAGGCCGGTCGCTGCGATGCCGGACCGATCATGATGGCGCAGGTGCCCGGCAATGATCGCCACGCCACCCGCTGCCTCAAGTTTCAGGAAATTGATTGGCACGCGCCGATTGCCGCAGCCGTCAAGCAAGAGAAATCGACCGTGGGCGATGTTGTCCTCAAGGTCGATAACCTCAAGAAATACTACGAGGTTTCGGCCAACAAGATGTTCGGCGGCTCGGCGACAAAAGTCGTCAAGGCGAATGAAACCGTCAGTTTCGAAGCGCGCGAGTCCGAGACGCTGGCCATCGTCGGCGAATCCGGCTGCGGCAAGTCAACGCTTGCCAAGGTGCTGATGGGGCTTGAAACGGCGACCGAGGGCTCGGTCCTCCTCGACAACAAGTCAATCGAGCAGGTCGAGATTCAGAACCGAGATACCAAGACCATCTCATCCATTCAGATGGTCTTCCAGAATCCATTCGACACGCTGAACCCGTCCATGACCGTCGGTCGACAGATCATCCGCGCGCTAGAAGTGTTCAAGATCGGTGCTGATGACGCCGCCCGCCGGACCCGGATGCTGGAATTGCTGGATCTGGTGAAGCTTCCTCGCGCCTTTGCGGACCGCATGCCGCGCCAATTGTCGGGTGGCCAAAAACAGCGCGTCGGGATTGCCCGGGCCTTTGCGGGTGGCGCACGTATCGTGGTTGCCGATGAACCCGTCAGTGCCCTCGACGTGTCCGTTCAGGCCGCCGTCACTGACTTGCTCATGGAAATCCAGCGGACCGAGAAAACCACACTGCTCTTCATCAGTCACGATCTCAGTATTGTGCGCTATCTTTCTGACCGCGTGATGGTGATGTATCTCGGCCATGTGGTGGAGATCGGGACAACGGATCAGGTATTCTCGCCCCCCTATCATCCCTATACCGAGGCGCTGCTGTCAGCCGTCCCGATCGCCGACACCAGCGTTCAGAAAAAACGGATCGTGCTGGAGGGGGACATTCCTTCGGCAATGAACCCGCCGTCAGGTTGCCCGTTCCAGACGCGCTGCCGCTGGAAGACCGAGGTGCCCGGCAATCTGTGCGATACGGAAGTTCCGCCGATGCGGACCCTCGCTGCGGGACATCAGGTGAAATGCCACCTCGCAGAGGATATCCTGATGGGAATGGAACCAGTGATCAAGACCGCCGCTGAATAACCGCATCGGTCCAGAGACAGAAAGGCCCCGGAAACCTGTGTTTCCGGGGCCTTTTTTGTGTGTGTCGCCAGGCGCTGCCGTTAGTTGGGCAGCAGATCCGGCACGATCGTCACGATGCCCGGGAACCACCACAAGATGGCCAGACCAAGCACCTGGATCATCACGAACGGTATCACACCACGGTAGATGTGGCCCGTGGTGACCGACGCTGGGGCAACCCCACGCAAGTAGAACAGCGCGAAGCCGAACGGAGGCGTCAGGAACGAGGTTTGCAGGTTCACCGCGATCATGATCGTCACCCATTTCGGATCCATCGTGCCGCCGTAAATGACCGGCCCGACAATCGGGATCACGATGTAGATGATCTCGAGGAAGTCGAGCACAAATCCGAGGATGAACAGCACCAGCATCACGATCAGGAAAACAACCATCTCGTTGTCGAACGACCGCAAGAACTGCTGGATATAGTGTTCTCCGCCGAACGAGATCACCACCAAGTTCAATACCTGAGACCCGATCAAGATCGTGAACACCATTGATGTCACCTTGGCGGTTTCTCGGACCACAGGCGTTAGGACGCCGTTCTTGAACAAGACCCAGCAGGCAAACAACAACCCGAAGAAGGCGAAGTGATAGCAGCCCTGCGCGACGAGGTATGCGACCCAATCTTCGGCTGGCACACTTGTCCGCGTGACGCGCAGGTCAAAGTTGATGCCCACAAGGATCATGATGACAAGCGAAAAGCTGGCCAGCAGGATGATCTTGGGCGACTTGTCCGTCTCGCGCAGTTTGCGATACGCAGCCAGCATGATCGCGCCGCCGGCACCCAATGCAGCTGCAGGCGTCGGATTGGTGATGCCGCCAAGGATTGACCCAAGCACGGCAACGATCAGCACCAGCGGCGGGAAAACCACGCGCAACAACTCGTTCTTAGACAAGCGGCCTAACGCGTGCCAACAGCCATAAAGCGTCATCCCGAACGGCACCGCCATAATCGAGAAGGTCGCCCCCGAACTGCTTTCCGGTGTGACCAAAAGGATATCGAAGATAAACGCCAGCATCACGCCAAGCCCGCCCACCAGAAGTGGTGCCGGGGCCGAACCCGGTGACACACCGCGCGCCGTGGTCAGAACCAAGGCGAGCAGAACGAACATGGTTGCCACGCCGGAACCGATCGGCGCGGCAGCCTCAAGGGCTGCGGCACGTGCTTCGATCAGTTCTTCCTCGCTCCGGATATGCGACTGCTGCACGCCGCCGGCCGCCTCGATGGCGGATTGTTCGGCGATTGCCGCATCCCATGCTTCTTGCCCGTGCAGATCGATCATCGATGCCTGACAGGATTCGGACACGTTGGTGCGAAGCGATGCGGTCTGACCTGCTTCGCTGTAATCGGAGACCACGATGGTCTGGCTTCCGACAATGTTGGCATTCGCGCCCAGGATAACCGCCCCGATCAGCAAGATAGGTACCGCAAGGAACCATGTCAGGCCCTCCCTCCGGGTGATGACCTCGCCACGTTCGCCGCCCTCGATGATGACCGCAGGCGCCTTGGTCGGGTTCAGAAGCGCAAAACCGAACGCGTAGGCGCCATAGAGGAATGCAAGGAAGATACCGGGCAGCAGTGCCGCCTGAAACAACGTTCCGACTGACAAGACCGCCGGTTCCCCGAGGAAGGTCAGCGCATCGCGACACCCGGCCAACTGCGCACGGGTTTCCTGACCCGTTGCGTAAAGGTCGCCAGACAACGTTCCAAGCAAGACAATCACGATCGACGGCGGGATGATCTGGCCCAACGTACCTGACGCCGCGATCACGCCGGTCGCCAACTCCGGAGAGTAATTGTTGCGAAGCATCGTGGGCAAGGCCAACAGGCCCATTGTCACAACCGTCGCCCCGACAATGCCGGTGGATGCCGCCAAGAATGCCCCAACCAGAACAATCGATACGGCCAGACCGCCCGGCAAGGGGCCAAAAACCCGTGCCATGGTCGTCAAAAGATCGTTGGCGATCTTGGAGCGTTCCAGCGTGATGCCCATCATCACGAACATCAGAACAGCCAACAGGGTCTCGATGGACTGGCCCGCAATCACACGCTCGTTCATGCGGTTGACGATGAAGCCCAGATTTCGGTCAAGTGCCTGCTCCCAACCACCGGGGAACAAGGCTTCCTCGATACGGGGCAAATCGGGATATCGGAACAGCGAGATGCTTTCCCGCACCACACCTTCCGCCACCAGTGAGGCGTATTCTGCGGATGAAGTATCGATCGCCTCGTGTATCAAGATGCCTGCGCTATCAAGCGCCGCGATGATCCCGAATGAAATGACAGCGGAACCGCCGATGGCAAACGCCACCGGAAATCCCGTCATGATCCCGCCAAACAGGCACAGGAATACGATGATCAGGCCGACCTCGACTCCATCAAGTCCAAACAACATGGCTTTCCCCGCCTTTTTCTTTAATGAATCGCGGCGGCCAATTCGGCCTCCGGATCGCCAAGTGTATCTTTATCAAGGTACTTGCCCGCACTTTCCTCGCCCTCAAGCCATTCGAGGTAGGAGCGCCAGAAGAACGCGATCGCCTGCAAGAACACCAGCACGCAAAACAGGACCAGCAAGACCTTGAAAAGGAAGTAGGCGCTGAACCCGTTCGGAGAGAATCCGGTGGTTTCAACGTTCCAGCGCAAGGCACGCGATTGCATGATCATCCGCTCCAGCGTGCCCGAGGCCGATGGGTTCGGAACCACAAGATGACGCCACATGAAGAACCATGCGTACATATAGGTCAGAACAATGGCGGGCATCATGAAGATCAGACTGCCGACCATGTCGATAATGCGCTTGGTGCGGTGGCTGACGGCCGAGTAAACAAGGTCGACACGCACATGCCCGCCCTGAACGAACGTGTATGTGACGCACAAGCACACGACCATTGCGTTATAAAGTTTAAGCTCTTCGGCCCACCAACTGATGTCGAATTCGATGGGCGTCCCAAAACCGAATGTCAGGGATGCCTGCGCGAAGATCCGTTGGCTGAACACGATGACGATTTGCTGGATGACCATGATCAGGCCGGCCCATGCAAAAACACGGCCAATGAAATTGGCAATGGCTTCAAGCCCGATCACTCCGTTCCAGAGGATCGATCGCTTCCACCCCACGCCCAAGGCTGTGATCACGATGAATGTGGTGAATATGACGAAGAAAAGCTCGGATGATCCACCGTAGTAGATGAACCGCATCAAGGATTCGGGGTTGCTCCAGTCGAGCCAGGCCCCCGGATTGATAATCGCCATGACCAAATGATAAGGGGCCAGGGCAAAGCTTTGTAAAATCCAGAGAATGAAGTCGATCATTCGGCCTCCCCCGAGCGTGGACCACGACTACCGCGCCAAGCGGTCAGTCACATAGCTGAAGCCCCGCCCGGCGTATGCCGGACGGGGCGATAAGAAGTTTTGGATCAGTAGCCCAGAACGCGGTTACGCTGACGCATGTATTCGCCATCGGCTTGCTCGTACCAGCTTGCCGATTCCTGCATGGAGGCGAAATAGGTTTCCGCGATCGCAGCATACATCGGGTCGCCCATGTTCTCTTCACGGACTTCGGCCGACGCACGACCGAACGCATCCCAGACATCATTCGGGAATTGACGAACCTGCACGCCTGCGCCTTGCAGACGGGCCAGTGCGGCACCGTTTTCGGCCAGCGACAGCGCAGTGTTGGTGGCGTGGGTCGCGCGGCAGGCCGCATCCACGATCTGCTGCTGCGACGGGGTCAGCGATTCCCAGACGTCCAGGTTGAACGACAGGGTCAGCGCCGAGCCCGGCTCGTGGAAGCCAGCTGCGTAGTATATGCTGGTGATTTCCTGGAAGCCGAGACGCTCGTCCGCGTATGGCCCGATCCATTCCGCACCGTCGATCTGGCCGGACGCAAGCGCCTGATAGATCTCGCCGCCGGGGATGTTCTGGACCGATGCGCCAAGACGACCAAGCACCTGACCACCCTGACCGGGCATACGGAAACGCAGACCCTGAAGGTCGTCAGCCGAAGTGATTTCGGCATTGAACCAGCCGCCGGGCTGCATCGCAGTCTGGCCGCAAAGGAACGAATGCAGGTTGAACAGGCCAGCCAGTTCGTTGTGCTGGTCATGACCACCACGACGATAATACCAGTTTGCAACTTCCTGCGCCGTCATGCCGAAAGGCACGGCAGTAAAGAATGCGAATGCAGGATGCTGGTTCAGGAAGTAGTAATCAGCCGAGTGATACATGTCGGCCTGACCGGAAGACACGGCGTCGAACACTTCGAACGCACCCACAAGGCTGCCTGCGGGCATCTTGTTGATGGTCAGCGCACCATCGGTCATTGCGGTGATGTAATCGGCAGCCTGCTGAGCCGCGTCATCGAAAATGGCAAAGCCATCGGGAACCGACGTAACCAGTGTCAGTGTCCGGTTGCCCTGTGCGTAAGCCGGTGCTGCCAGTGTGGTCGAAGCTGCTGCCGCGCCACCAAGTGCAGACGTTCTCAGAAAAGAACGACGATCCATTAGGTATCCTCCCCATTTGGACTGTTGCTTCGGCCCTCCCCGGACCGGTGCAACCTTTGATTAAGGTGAGGGCACGTTAGCGAAGGGATCGCGTCAGGAAAACAACTTTCAGCACCGGAACAGTCGATTTCTGTAAATAAATCTGACCAAAATCGACCACAACCTCGGCGAATGCCCGGAAATCCGGCATGAGAGCGCTAACAAAAAATCTTGGGCCGCAACATAAGGTCAGCAACAATGACCTTGTGTTGCAACTAGCCGTGCAATGAGGCCCGGCCATGGACCAAGCTGACAAGAATCGGGGACATCTTTTCGTTCCGCAAAGGAATTCGGTGCGGAGCGCAGCAATATTGCGCAAAAAAACACCCGTGCGACAGATTATTCAGCCGTTTGGCGGTTGACGCCCTTCCGAGCGCTGTTAATGTCCCCACATAATTCAACAAGGAGCCGTAGAATGCCTCGCATTCTCGTAGTCGTAGGAAAGTTGCGCATGGGTCGGTAGACGGCAGCCATCTGCCTCACCCATGCGCCCCCGAAGTTCGGGGGCTTTTTTATGTCGGATGACCCGCTTGGGCGGGGACGCAAAGGAAGAAAAGGACAACGCGCAATGACACGGCAGATGACGGGCGCACAGATGGTGGTAGAGGCTTTGCGCGAACAGGGCGTGGATACCGTGTTCGGCTATCCGGGCGGCGCGGTCTTGCCGATCTATGACGAGATATTTCAGCAAAACCATATCAGGCACATTCTGGTGCGGCATGAACAAGGTGCCGTTCACGCCGCCGAAGGTTATGCCCGCGCCACCGGCAAACCCGGTGTCGTCCTGGTGACATCCGGACCAGGTGCCACAAACGCCGTCACCGGCCTGACCGATGCGTTGATGGACAGCATCCCGATTGTCGTGCTGACCGGGCAGGTTCCGACATTCATGATCGGCTCGGACGCGTTTCAGGAAGCCGATACCGTTGGGATCACGCGGCCCTGCACCAAGATGAACTGGCTGGTGAAGGAAACCGATGCGCTGGCCGATACGCTGCATCAGGCATTCCACATCTGTACCTCGGGCCGCCCCGGCCCCGTTCTGGTCGATATTCCCAAGGACGTGCAGTTCGCCACGGGGGCATACGTTGGCAAACCGCAGGCCAAGGTCAGCCACTACCAGCCGCGCGTGAAGGGTGACCCCGAAATCATCACGGCACTTGTCGAGGCGATGGAAAAGGCCGAGCGTCCGGTATTCTACACCGGCGGCGGCGTCATCAATTCGGGCCCCCGCGCCAGCCAACTGCTGCGCGAACTGGTCGGCGCGACGGGCTTTCCGATCACCTCGACCCTCATGGGTCTGGGCAGCTATCCCGCATCGGGAGATAACTGGCTGGGCATGTTGGGAATGCATGGCCTGTACGAGGCAAACCTCGCGATGCACGGCTGTGACCTGATGATCAATATCGGCGCACGCTTTGATGACCGGATCACCGGGCGCATCGCGGACTTCAGTCCCAACAGCCTCAAGGCCCACGTCGATATCGATCCGTCCTCGATCAACAAGGTGATCCATGCGGATTTCCCGATCATCGGCGACGTCGGCCATGTGTTGGAAGACATGCTGCGCATCTGGAAGGCGCGCGGGCGGAAAACCAACTCTGCCGCCCTGAAGAAATGGTGGAGCAACATCGAGGAATGGCGGGCCGTCAAATGCCTGTCATACAAAAGCGACACCACAACCATCAAACCGCAGTACGCACTGGAACGGCTTGAGGCGCTGACCAAGGGGCATGACCGCTATATCTGCACCGAGGTGGGCCAGCATCAGATGTGGGCCGCGCAATACCTTGGCTTCGAGGATCCAAACCGTTGGATGACGTCCGGCGGTCTGGGCACCATGGGTTACGGCACGCCCGCATCCATCGGTGTTCAGGTCGCGCACCCCGATGCGCTGGTGATCAACGTGGCCGGCGAAGCCAGCTGGCTGATGAACATGCAAGAGATGGGAACGGCGATGCAATACCGCCTGCCGGTCAAGCAGTTCATCATGAACAACGAACGGCTTGGCATGGTCCGCCAGTGGCAAGAACTCCTGCACGGTGAACGCTATTCACACAGTTGGTCGGAATCCCTGCCAGATTTCGTGAAACTGGCCGACGCCTTTGGTTGCAAGGGTATCTTGTGCAAAGATCCCGCCGATCTGGATGATGCGATCATGGAAATGCTGAACTATGACGGTCCGGTCATTTTTGATTGCCTCGTCACCAAGCACGAAAACTGCTTTCCGATGATTCCGTCGGGAAAGGCCCATAACGAGATGCTGTTGGGCGAGGCAGATACCCGCAACGCGATTGGCGCTGGCGGGGGCGTATTGGTCTAAGTTGCCGCGGGGGCCGGTCAGCCCCCGCGCCTCCGATCCTCTTGCAAGGACAGGTAAGATGAAACAATCGTTGCACGGCACCTGGGAGCTCGTCTCCCGGAAGACCGTCATGCCGGACGATCGGCGCATCTGTCCTCTTGGCCCCGATGCACAAGGCTATATCAACGACAGCCCCGACGGATTCATGTTTGTTCATATCTCATCGCAAGACCGCGCCCCGTTTCAAGAACTGGATCTTTTCGGCGGAACGCCTGCGGAAGACAGTGCATCAATGAAGCGCCATGTCAGCGATGCAGGAAGGGTCATTCATTCCGGGGATGAGGTCGCGCATCACGTTACGCACTGTTCCTTTCCCAATTGGACAGGCGCCCAGCAACGCTGCAACATCGAAAAACTTGACGATCAAACACTCGTTCTCTCCGCCCATGGTGCACAGATTCAAGGGCATCGGGTCACCGCCCGCCTTGAATGAAAGCGCGCCGTCAAAGCAACCACATAAAGGCCCTTTACATGTCCCCCCTCAATCTCGAACAAGGCGCGTCCAGCCATTCGGCCTACGACCTGCGCTCGCATATGTCCGATGTCATCGAAACCCATACGCTGGCAGTGCTGGTCGCGAACGAGGCGGGCGTGCTTGCCCGTGTCATCGGCCTGTTCTCGGGACGCGGTTATAACATCGAAAGCCTGACGGTGGCCGAAGTGGACCATGAAGGGCACCTGTCGCGCATCACGATCGTGACCTCGGGCACCCCGCAGGTAATCCAGCAGATCAAGGCGCAGTTGGACCGCATGGTCCCGGTGCACGAAGTGCATGACCTGACGGTCGAAGGCCCTGCCGTCAGCCGCGAGCTGGCGTTGTTCAAGGTGCAGGGAAAAGGTGACGCCCGGGTCGAGGCCCTGCGCATCGCGGAAATCTTCCGTGCGAATGTGGTGGATTCCACCCTGCAATCCTTTGTCTTCGAAATCACTGGCCAGCCCGAGAAGATAGACGCATTCGCCGACCTTATGCGCCCCTTGGGCCTGATCGAGGTGGCGCGCACCGGCGTCGCCGCGATCTCGCGGGGGAAATGATCAGCCGCGCGGCGACGGCCCTGTTGCTGCTGGCAACCATGCCCGTCGCCGCACAGGACATGGCCGGCGTCCGACTGAACGACCAATTGCCCGGTGATCTGGGTGCGCCGGTCGGGATGCAGGAGCAAGACGGCTTTGTCTACCGCATGTGGCAAAGCGATCCGCCGCTTCTGATGTCGGTCACGACACAGGCTGCGTCCGGCGATGTTCTCTATATCGAAATCTGGCGGGAGGCGACGCAAGGCACAGCCCCCACCCCGATCTCCGGGATGTACTTCGGCGAAACGACGCTGGATGACATCCGCACGCGGTTCGGATCCGACGGACTTGTTTTCGGCGATCGCGGCAGTGTCGGCCTTGCCGACCAGAACGCGGCGTTCTTCACAAGTTACGAGATCGCCGGCACCGAGGGCGTGATTTCCTTCGTGACTGTGATGCCGCTGACGGACGCGACCCAAGAAACCGCAGGCCAATCGGTCCTTGATAGCGTCATTCTGGGACACGCCCCTTATCTGCAGACGATCTGGGGGCTGAACCGTGGCTTGAGCGCGGGTTATCTTCCCATTCCCGACCCCACATTCTGACCCGATCGCGGCGCGGCGCCTGAAGCCAGACGCCGCGCCCATTGCCTCCAAGACACAAACAGACCTGCATCAGCCTGCAGGCAGCAGCCCCGCATCTTGGGCCGCCATCAACTCGGTCGCGTCCAGCAAGCCGCTTGCGTCGGCATCCATCTCGGCAAACTGGTTTTCGGTCACCTCGGGCATGACGACGAGTAACTCGGTATAGCTGACCATCCCGTCGCCATCGGTATCGATCCCCTCGGCCTGACCCATTGCATGGCCAGCGGCGACAACACCCACGACGAACGCCCCGATGATCAGCCCTGCGCCGATGCGGCCCTCGGGGTGGGACCGTTGCGAATTGATTGTGGTCATAACGCGATCTCCTTGATCGATTTCTGTTTCGGGGAACCACGATCATGCAGCACCCGATAGTGAAGAGCGCGGCGCGCGGCTTTTCTTCCAAACGAATGCCTTTGACGGGCACAATCGGCACAACCCTGCCCAATTCGCAGGGAATGACCCGCCGCAACCCGCCGGTCCAAACCGGTGCAAGCGACCCGCCGCCGAGCCCCGGGGGCTTTCGGCCAGACGCCGCCGGTAACTTTGCCGGTGGATTGCGTTGCGGGCCAACGGGGCATCAGGCTTGGTGCAACAGCTTGAATGGACACCCACACCATGGCCGAACATGATCTGCCGTCGCCCCTGCCCCAGACAGCGCGCGCACTTGCGGCGCTTTTGCCGGATCTGCGGCGAACCGCCCGCAGGCTTTGCCGCGACATGACCGAGGCAGATGACGTGGTGCAGGACACGCTATTGCGCGTGTGGTCCCGCATGGCCGTGGAACGATCCGACGGCGATGGCACCCGGCCTGTCTCCGACCTGCGCGCGTATGCGTTTGCCACCCTGCGCCACCGCGTTCACGCAAGGCCGCGCCAGACCGAGGAATTGACCGACGCGCCATCGACACCGCCGACCGCGGCAAACCGGCTGACGTGCGAACGGACATTGGCGGCATTGGACGCACTGCCCCCCGATCAGGCGCATCTGCTTAGGCTGCGGGCGTTGGACGGGATGAGTTATGCCGAGATCGCCGGCACCACCGGCCTGCCGCTCGGCACCGTGACTTCGCGCTTGTCGCGGGGGCGGGCCGCGATCCGTGCGGCCATGGGCATCGGTCGCGACAGCCCGTTGACCGACCTGCTCAACGAAGACTGACCCGTCTCGGTGCCCAAATCCGACATTTCCAGTGTCGCGTGCAAGCAAGACGGCACGAACGCCGCCGCGCCACGGTTTCTGACAGCATCACAGCAAAGGGCGCAGACATGGCCGACGATATCCGCTTCTCCGGTCTTGAAGACGTGCAGGCCCCGATCGAACGGGCCCACGGCCTTCCGAACAGTCACTATACCGACCCCGCGACCATTGCGGTCGAAAACCGGGCCGTGCTGGAAACCACTTGGGCGGGACTGGCAGTTGGCGCCGATGTGCCGGCGGTTGGCGATGCAAAGCCGATCACGCTTCTGGGGCAACCCTTGCTGCTTTTGCGCGACGATAACGGACAGGTACGGGTCTTTCAGAACATCTGCCGGCACCGGGGCATGATCCTTGTCAGTGAGCCGCGCAAGATCGAAGGCGCGATCCGCTGTCCCTATCATTCGTGGTGTTACGCCAAGGATGGACGGCTTGTGGCTACGCCCCATGTGGGCGGACCGGGGCAAAACGCGCACCCCGGCATTGACCGCGCAACATTGGGCCTTGTGGAGGTGCGAAGCCATATCTGGCGCGATGTCGTGTTCGTAAACCTGTCCGGCGACGCCGCCCCGTTCGAGGAGATCCATGCCGACCTGATCCAGCGGTGGGCCGAATTTGAACAGCCAATGTATCACGGCGGAGCGGACAGCACATTCCAGCTTGAGGTTGCGACCAACTGGAAGCTTGCAGTGGAAAATTACTGTGAAAGCTATCACCTGCCTTGGGTCCACCCCGGTCTGAACAGCTATTCCCGGCTGGAGGATCATTACCACATCGAGCAACCGGGTCGGTATTCGGGTCAGGGAACCTATGTCTACCGCCAACTCAAGGATGAGGCGGGCACCACCTTTCCCGATTTCCCCGGCTTGTCGGCCCATTGGGACACCGGCGCGGAATACGTGGCGCTTTATCCCAACGTGTTGCTGGGTGTGCACCGCGATCATGCCTATGCGATCTTGTTGGAGCCGGTGGCCCATGACCGGACCCGCGAACATGTGCATCTGTATTACCCGACCGAAACGACCGATCCCGTCCTGCGAGACCGCAACACGCATCAATGGAAAGATGTGTTCATCGAAGACATCTTCGTCGTGGAGGGCATGCAGCGCGGGCGCGCCGCGCCGGGTTTCGACGGCGGGCGGTTTTCCCCGGCGATGGACGGGCCGACGCATTGTTTCCATGCTTGGGTCGCAAGCCGGGTCGCCGCAATGGCCGCCGGGTGATCGCGCAGGAAAAGACGGCGCTGGATGCAGCCCTGCTGCGGGCTCATGCCATTGACGACCGCGCGGCTCTGGTCGAACTGTATCAAAGGGCTGCGGATCTGGCGGGGGGCAGCGCCGCCGCCTTCTATTTGACCCACGCCTACATCTTCGCGCTTGAACTGGGCGCTGCAGCGGCCCCCACCCTACGCGCCCGTCTGGTGGATATGGGGGCCGAGCTGCCTGCGGTCTGATCCGCCCCCGACCGCGGAATGTGCGGCATGATACGCGGGGATCCGCAGCTTGAACTGGCACACGGCGATAACGGTCATTCGCCCGTCAAAGCCGCAACGCTGGCGGCGCAGCGGGTTCGCCCCCGCGCAAGGCGTCGGCAAGTGACGCCTCAGCTGGTGCCAAGAATTGCCTGAACATAGGTTTGCGTTTCTTCGAACGGCGGAATGCCGTTGTGGCGGCGGACGGCCTCGGGCCCGGCGTTGTAGGCCGCAAGCGCAAGGTGCCATGTCCCGAAATCGCGAAATTGCTGTGCAAGATAACGCGCCCCGCCATCAAGGTTCTGGGTCGGATCATTGGCATCGACACCAAGCAGGCTGGCCGTGTCCGGCATCAGTTGCGCCAGTCCGATGGCACCCGCATGGCTGACAGCGCCGGGGTTCCAGCCGCTTTCTTGTGTGACAAGCCGCAGGAACAGATCCTCGGGAATGCCATGGCGGCGTGCAGCGGCACGGGCCAATTCAAGAAACGGACCTGAATAGCTGCCGCCATAACCGGGGATGCCCGCAGCATCATTGGCACTTTCCGGGCGCAGGCGCGACGAAAACTCGTATTGGCTGGCTGCACGCGTGTCGAGCACACGGGTTGCCCGGTCCAGTCGATCCATGAGGGTGTCGGCGAAGACCGGCCCCGGAAGCCAAAGCATCAGGGCAAGCAAGACGGGTCGGTGCAAGGGCATGAACGATCGATCATATGATGGCGAATCCGGTCGCATGATACGGCGTTTTGCGAAAAATTCCAGTGCCTGCATCTCCCGTCGTTCGGTATTCGCCTTTCATTAACCAGTTATGGGTGGTCTAAATCCGCAACCCCGGACAGATTCGGGACAAGCGAAAAACAGGTGGAGGTACATTATGGCCGGTAGCGTCAACAAGGTCATCCTGATCGGCAACCTGGGCCGGGATCCCGAAGTGCGATCGTTCCAGAACGGCGGCAAGGTGTGTAACCTGCGAATCGCCACATCAGAAACGTGGAAGGACAAGTCCAGCGGAGAGCGGCGCGAGCGCACCGAATGGCATTCGGTCGCGATCTTCCAAGAGGGGCTTGTGCGGATCGCCGAGCAATACCTCAAGAAGGGGTCGAAGGTCTACATCGAGGGCAAGCTCCAGACCCGCAAATGGCAAGACCAGTCGGGCGCGGACAAGTACACCACCGAGATTGTCTTGCAGGGGTTTGACGGGGTCCTGACCATGCTCGACGGTCGCGAAGGCGGCGGCGGTGGTGGCGGTGGTGGCAATTACGGGGGCGGCGGCGGTGGTTACCCCGATGATCGCGACAGCGGCGGCTATGGCAGCAGCAGCGGGCCATCAGGCGGCGGCGGAGGCCGTGGCGCAAGCGACATGGACGATGAAATTCCGTTCTGAACCGGTCAATTTGTCGAACAAAGATCTTTCTCCACAGCTTCAGGGAACGCCGGTCGCACCGACCGGCACAGGGGTGATGATGCAGCCGATCAATCCAAGATATGCCGCCACGTCCCCGCCCCCGGTGATGGAGGCGCGCCGGTGGATCGCCGGCAAGGATTTCGGGCCTGATCGGCCCTTGATCAACCTGAGTCAGGCCGCCCCGGTTGACCCGCCACCGTACGCCCTGCGCCAGGCCATGGCAGACGCCCTTCTCAACCAGCCCGAAAGTCATCTGTATGGGCCGGTTCTTGGCATGCCGGAACTGCGCGACGAATTGGCAGCGCAATGGTCGGCGGGCTACGGCGGCACCGTGCGCGCCGATCAGGTCGCGGTGACGGCGGGCTGCAATCAGGCTTTCACGGCTGTTCTTTCAACGCTTGCCGGCGCGGGCGATCAGGTGATCATCCCGACACCATACTACTTCAACCACAAGATGTGGCTGGACATGGAGGGGGTTGAAGCTGCGTATCTGCCCACGGGCGACGACCTGATCCCCGACCCCGGACAGGCCGCGCGCCTTGTGACCGACCGCACCCGCGCCATTATCCTCGTCAGCCCGAACAACCCCTGCGGCGCGGAATATCCGCCACAGGTCCTGCGCGCCTTTTACGATCTGGCTAAGGCGCGCGGCATTGCACTGATCCTTGATGAAACCTATCGCGACTTCCACTCGCGCGCGGGCGCACCACACGATCTGTTTTCAGATCCCGATTGGGATGAAGTACTGATCCACCTGTATTCGTTTTCAAAGGCTTACCGCCTCACCGGGCACAGGGTCGGGGCGGCAATGGCCTCGCCCACGCGGCTGGCCGAGGTCGAGAAGTTTCTTGATACGGTCGCCATCTGCGCGCCGCAGATCGGGCAGATCGGGGCGCTTTGGGGGATGCGGCACCTTGGCGACTGGTTGGCCGGGGAACGTCTGGAAATCCTGCGGCGGCGTGATGCGCTGGTGGCGGGGTTCGCGCGCCTGCCCGATTGGCAATTGCTGGGCTGTGGTGCCTATTTCGCCTATGTCCGCCACCCCTTTGACCTGCCATCCGACGCCGTTGCCAAGATGCTAGTGGAGAAGGCCCATCTTCTGGTTCTACCCGGCACGATGTTTGGCCCCACGCGCGATCAGGGCGGCAGCGGGCAGGCCGAAGCCACCTTGCGCATTGCCTTTGCCAACGCCGATAGCGCGGGATTGGCTGACGTCGTCACCCGGCTGAACGCGGTTCACGCCTGACCACCCTTGCCCGTCGGATGCGGGGCGCGTAAACCTCCGCCACCAAAGACCTTGAAGGATCACGGACACCATGGCCAAAAGCGCGGCACGCAAAGCCTCCAACATCTTTGTCTGGATCATTCTGGGCCTCTTGTTCATCGCTCTCGCGGGGTTCGGGATCGGCTCGTTTACAGGGTCC
>Ga0208544_10000934_pt1 | contig 21013 bp, 16 predicted proteins | sample DEB08_DNA_9_FD_184526 | JGI IMG/M metagenome (GOLD analysis project Ga0208544, IMG submission 184526) | Aqueous microbial communities from the Delaware River and Bay under freshwater to marine salinity gradient to study organic matter... | ecosystem: Environmental > Aquatic > Marine > Coastal ... | reverse complement strand
AGCAATCCCGTTTTGGCCTGTGTTGACGGGTTAAACGATTATGATGACGACTACCTAACCCAAGGCCTTGGCCAAGGTGCAATCAAGACCTCGTATCAGGTCGGCAAGGGCATGTTGGCGCATTTGTTGGAAGTTGAGCGCCTCAAGAACGCCGAACCCGAAGTCGTCGCTATTGAAGGCGCAATTGAAGAAGACGCTGAAGTTGCCACCGACAACTTGGACGAAGGCCCTACCGTGACCGATGAAGTGGTTGCTAGTGTCAATGAAGAACCCTCTCCAACAGCGCCCCGCCGGATGCAGTTTCAGTTTAAGGATGATGCCGCATGAATGTTGCTGCCGCCATTGCAGACGTACCAGAAGAAGATCGGCTACGGGCCGACCTTTACAACTATCTGGGGCTTATGCTTGCAGGTCCGCCAGATCAACTCTTGTTGGATCAATCGGCCGGACTAAGCGGTGACGAGACAGACCTTGGGCAAGCAATCAACGGGCTGGCGCGGGTCGCGAAGATTTCAAAGCCAAAGGCAGTGCGGACTGAATATAACGCCCTGTTCATCGGTCTTGGCCGGGGCGAGCTTTTGCCGTTCGCAAGCTACTACCTCACAGGGTTCTTGAATGAAAAGCCACTGGCGAATTTGCGCGCAACCATGGCTGACTTTGGAATGACACGCGCAAACGACGTGTTCGAGCCCGAAGATAACATCGCGTCATTGATGGAAATGATGGCGGGTATGATCGTTGGCCGTTTTGGCCGCGTGGCAAGCGTTGCGGAACAACAGGCCTTCTTTAACGCGCATATCAGCACTTGGGCGACACATTATTTCAATGACCTGCAGGGGGCCAAATCATCAATCCTTTACGCATCAATCGGTGCGGTCGGATTGGCATTCATGGAGATCGAAAAAGAAGCATTTCGCATGTCTGCAAGCTAACGGACTTGCAATACAACCGGTGGGGATGCCCGCCAAAGAAGCAAAGAGAGACATCCTATGACCGATAAAAAAGAAGGCGCCAGCCGCCGTGACTTTCTAAAACTGGCAGGGACTGCTGCACCAGCAGCCGTTGCAGTGGCCGCAGGTGGGGCAACAACAAGCCGCAGCACAGCCGGCGGATCTTTCGTCAGAGACGATGCAAGATACCGTTCACACGCGCGCTTACTTCGAAAGCACCCGTTTCTAGGTTCATTTCATGGCCCGGTCTTCGTCCAAAAAAAAGACGATAACAAAGCGGCCCACAAGAGTTCATCCGGCAAGACCGGATAAGGGAGGAAGAAAATGCTGAGGAAAAAGACCAACGGATACACACGGCGGTCCGGTCGGACACCGATTACCGTGAACAAAGGTTCCAACGGAATTGATCGTCGCGGCTTTCTGCGCGGATCAGGACTTGCGATTGGTGGTTTAGCCGCAATTGCAGCAACAGGTGGTTCGGTGACGCAAGCAACAGCGCAATCCGCCGCGACCCGCGCAATCGAGACAATCAAATCAGTCTGCACGCACTGCTCTGTAGGCTGCACGGTCATCGCAGAAGTCGACAATGGTGTCTGGACCGGTCAAGAACCCGGTTGGGACAGCCCGTTCAACCTGGGTGCGCATTGCGCCAAGGGTTCTGCGGTGCGCGAGCACGCACATGGCGAACGCCGCCTGAAATACCCGATGAAAAAAGAAAACGGCGAATGGGTACGCATCAGCTGGGAGACCGCGATCAACGAGATCGGCGACGGCATGATGAAAATTCGCGAGGAAAGCGGTCCGGATTCTGTCTATTGGCTCGGCTCTGCCAAGAGCAACAACGAACAAGCTTATTTGTTCCGCAAGTTTGCCGCCTACTGGGGCACCAACAACGTCGATCACCAAGCGCGGATTTGTCACTCGACAACTGTTGCAGGTGTGGCAAACACATGGGGCTACGGCGCCATGACGAACAGCTACAACGACATTCATAACTCCAAGGCGATCTTTCTGATTGGTGGCAACCCGGCCGAGGCACACCCTGTGTCGCTGCTACATATGCTGAAAGCCAAAGAGCAGAACAACGCGCCTTTGATCGTTTGTGACCCTCGTTTCACGCGGACTGCAGCACACGCTGATGAGTATGTGCGTTTCCGGCCCGGAAGCGACGTTGCTCTGGTTTGGGGTATCTTGTGGCACATCTTTGAAAACGGCTGGCAAGATAAGGAATTCATCCGCACCCGCGTCTGGGGAATGGACCAGATCGAAACCGAAGTAGCACGCTGGACGCCCGAAGAAGTTGAACGCGTCACCGGCGCTCCCGGCAGCCAGCTGGAACGTGTCGCAAGGACTCTTGCAAACAACCGCCCCGGCACTGTGATTTGGTGTATGGGTGGCACACAGCATACCAACGGCAACAACAACACCCGCGCGTACTGCATTTTGCAGCTGGCACTTGGCAATATGGGCACCGCAGGTGGCGGCACCAATATTTTCCGCGGCCACGACAACGTGCAGGGTGCAACTGACCTTGGCGTTCTTGCTGATACGCTGCCAGGCTACTACGGACTGTCAGCGGGCTCATGGGCACATTGGGCCCGGGTTTGGGAAGAAGACCTTGATTGGCTAAAGGGCCGGTTCTCACCTGAAATGGTGGGCGAAACCGCGATGATGAACCTCACGGGTATTCCTGTCAGCCGTTGGATTGACGGCGTTCTGGAAGATGCTGCGGATATCGATCAACCAGATAACACGCGCGCCATGGTGCTTTGGGGCCATGCGCCAAACAGCCAAACTCGCCAAAAGGAAATGAAGACGGCGATGGAAAAGCTCGACATGCTTGTCGTGGTTGATCCATACCCAACTGTTTCGGCGGTTCTTCAGGATCGGACAGATGGTGTCTACCTGTTGCCGGCATGTACCCAGTTCGAAACACGCGGTTCTGTGACAGCATCAAATCGGTCACTTCAGTGGCGCGATAAGGTGGTTGAACCACTGTTTGAATCGCTGCCCGATCATACGATCTTGGCAATGTTCTCGGAGAAGTTCGGCTTCCACGATAAAATCTTTCGCAATATCGCGATTGATGAAGGTGGTGAGCCTAATGTCGAAGACATTACCCGCGAATTTAACCGCGGCATGTGGACGATTGGCTATACCGGCCAAAGCCCTGAACGTATGAAAATGCACATGGCCAACCAGCACACGTTTGATCGCACAACGTTGCGGGCTGTCGGTGGTCCAGTAGATGGGGACTTTTACGGTATGCCGTGGCCATGTTGGGGCACGCCCGAGATGAACCACCCCGGCACTGCGAACCTTTATGATATGTCGATGCCAGTCGCCGAAGGTGGCCTGACTTTCCGCGCTCGCTTTGGTGTGGAACGTGACGGCGACAACCTGTTGGCCGAAGGTGTTTTTACCCCCGGTTCCGAGATCGAGGATGGCTATCCTGAATTCACCATGCAAATGCTGATGGACCTTGGATGGGATGGCGATCTGACGGCTGATGAACGCGCTGCGATTGATGCGGTTGCTGGCCCGAACACCAACTGGAAAACTGACCTGTCAGGTGGCATCCAGAGGGTCGCAATCAAACACGGTTGTGCGCCATTTGGCAACGCAAAGGCCCGCGCCGTCGTCTGGACCTTCCCAGACCCCGTCCCGATCCACCGCGAACCACTGTATTCAAACCGACGGGATCTGGTTGCAGATTACCCGACTTACGAAGACAAGAAGTTCTGGCGCGTCCCGACGATGTACGCGTCAATCCAAGAGAAAGATTTCTCACAAGAGTATCCGATCATCCTGACGTCGGGCCGATTGGTTGAATATGAGGGGGGTGGTGACGAATCCCGTTCGAACCCTTGGCTTGCGGAATTGCAGCAAGACATGTTCGTGGAAATCAACACTCGCGATGCCAATAACTTGGGCGTGCGCGACGGTGCGCAGGTCTGGGTTGAAGGCCCTGAAGGCGGCAAGGTCAAAGTTATGGCCATGGTCACCGAACGGGTTGGCGAAGGCGTTGCCTTCATGCCATTCCACTTTGGCGGGCACTTGGAAGGCGTTGATCTTAGGGATAAATATCCCGAAGGAGCCGATCCTTTCGTCTTGGGTGAATCCAGCAACACCGCACAAACATACGGCTATGATAGCGTAACCCAGATGCAAGAGACGAAAGCTACTCTTTGCAAAATCTGGACAGCATAAGGGAGAAGTAGAATGGCTAGAGCAAAATTTCTCGTCGATGCTGAACGCTGCATTGAATGCAACGCCTGCGTCACTGCGTGTAAGAACGAGCATGAAGTGCCTTGGGGCATTAACCGCCGCAAGGTCGTCACCATCAATGATGGCTCACCTGGTGAGCGGTCAATCTCGGTGGCCTGTATGCACTGTTCTGATGCGCCCTGTATGGCCGTGTGTCCGGTAGACTGTTTTTACCAGACAGCGGACGGTGTCGTGCTTCACTCTAAAGACTTGTGCATTGGGTGTGGTTACTGCTTCTACGCGTGTCCGTTTGGCGCGCCCCAGTTCCCGCAGGCTGGCAACTTCGGATCACGCGGCAAGATGGACAAATGTACCTTCTGCGCCGGCGGCCCTGAAGAAAACAACTCAAGCGCTGAGTTCGCCAAATATGGACGCAACCGGATTGCAGAAGGCAAACTGCCAATCTGTGCCGAGATGTGTGCAACAAAGGCGTTGCTGGCAGGTGATGGCGACACTGTCTCCAACATCTACCGCGAACGCGTTGTGGCCCGTGGCTTTGGCTCGGGTGCATGGGGTTGGGGTACTGCTTACAACCAAAAAGGCGGCTAACTGTCGCTTCTTACTACATAAAAAGGGGCGGCCTTTAATGGGCCGCCCTTCTTTGATCAGACAAAGAGGAAATACCGATGCTGCGTCTAATGACCCTGTTTGCTTTGCTTTGGACCCTCGCAATGCCTGTCGCGGCACAAGAGGCGACGGACACGTCGCGCGCAGCCACCGGAGGGGCGCAAACACTCGAAGACATATTGCGTCGCCAAGAAGGTCAGATCATCGATGATAGTTTTCGCAGTGATATCACTGGAAACCCTGATCGCGCTGCACCAATAACAGAACAATTAGGCACATTGGGAGGCGCATCAGACCCCGATCTGTGGCGGGCCTTCCGCTATAGCACCGCCGATATTTCTACCCAAAATCGCGGTCCGGCATCGACCACACTCATTCAGGATGGTGGTATGTGGTGGTTACTTTTCCGCGAAGGACCGTTGTTGAAAATGACAGTCTATTTGCTTGGCGGGACACTGCTGGCATTGGCGCTGTTCTATTTTGTACGTGGTCGTATCCGCATTGACGGTGAAAAAACGGGGCGAACAATTACCCGCTTCAAGGCATTTGAACGCTTTGGTCATTGGTTGCTGGCGTCATCATTCATCATTCTTGGTCTGACAGGATTGATCTCGTTGATTGGACGCAAAGTACTGATACCAACCTTTGGCCATGATGCGTTTTCGTTTTTGGCTATCGGCAGTAAATGGGTTCACAACAACGTCTCTTGGGCCTTTATAGTGGCTCTGGTGATCATCTTTGTTGTCTGGGTCGTGCATAACATTCCTGACCGTACCGATCTGGTTTGGCTTTCAAAGGCGGGCGGATTGCTAGGCGGATCACACCCACCAGCCAAGAAGTTCAATGCGGGTCAAAAACTGATTTTTTGGGCCGTCATCATTCTGGGCGGGTCCATCGCGGTTTCAGGTGTTTCGCTTCTATTTCCGTTTGAATTCCATATGTTTGAACATACGTTCTCAACCATCAATAGCTGGGGCGTTCCGGGATGGTTCGGTATGGCCGACCTGCCCTACCCGCTTCAACCGCAAGAAGAGATGCAGTTTGCACAGCTTTGGCATGCAATCATCAGTCTGGTCCTAACAGCGATCATATTGGCACATATCTATCTTGGGTCAGTGGGAATGGAAGGTGCCTTTGATGCTATGGGCAAAGGCGAAGTCGAAGAGCAGTGGGCACGCGAACACCACAGTATTTGGGCTGAAGAGGTCCTAGAGGCAAAACCATCCAAGTCGGAGGCCACATAAGATGAAAGCTTTCCTTTTCTCTTTGGTCGCATTGGTGGCCATTTCAGTTGGTGCAAACCAACTTCTCACGCGTCTGGTGCCATCCAGCGCTGACGCTGGCACATCAGTTCAGAACGTCCGTCTGTCGGATTAATGGTTTTGGCGTGACATCCTGCGCCGCGGGTTGATTGGCAAGCAGTTAGTCGATTGCTTCAGCTACCCGAATTATGGGCTGCAGCAGCGCCGCCTGATAGACAGACAAATGCCTTGCCTATGACCTGCGAACAGGCAAGGATGCTTACAAGTCGACGTTGGGAGAACCAACCTAGTTGGTGCCGAAGGAGCAACCGCCCCGGAAACTCTCAGGCAACCGGACCGACGCCGATACGAAGACTCTGGAGAGTGGTACGCAAAATGTGCCCGCCGAAGGGATAGCAATCTCAGGCAACCGGACAGAGGGGGCATCATACGTGGAGGCGCAGCTTTCGCGTCCTAATGGTGCCGCAAGATATCGTTATATCCGAACGGCCGTTATTAAGATGAGGCCTTAGATGTCCGACCTTTTGCGCACGCCGTTGCATCAACTTCATGAAGACCTTGGTGCAAAGATGGTGCCGTTCGCAGGCTATGCTATGCCGGTTCAATACCCGATGGGCGTGTTGCAAGAACACATGCATACACGCAAAAAAGCCGGCCTTTTTGATGTCAGTCACATGGGGCAAGTGATCGTAGCGGGCCGAGATTTTGCGACGGCAGCAGCAGCTTTAGAAACGTTGGTACCGGTCGATATCCTTGGACTTGGTCAAGATCGGCAACGCTATGGGTTTTTTACAAACCAAACGGGCGGCATCTTGGATGATCTGATGTTGGCCAATCGCGGGGATCACATCTTTGTAGTTGTGAACGCTGGCTGCAAGGCCGACGACATTGCCTATATGAAAGCCGCTTTAAGCGATGTCACCGTCACCGAGATTACCGACCGTGCGCTGCTTGCATTGCAAGGACCAGCGGCCGAAACCGTCCTGTCTGCTTTGGACCCGAAAGCCGCAAGAATGCAGTTTATGGATGTCGCGACGCTTACGCTCGCTGGTGCAGAATGCTGGGTTTCACGTTCAGGGTATACCGGTGAAGACGGCTACGAAATTTCGGTCCCTGCTGCACAAGCCGAAGCATTGGCCAAACTATTGCTTGCACACGCTGATGTAGCCCCCATTGGCCTTGGCGCGCGCGACAGCCTGCGGCTGGAAGGCGGGCTTTGCCTGTATGGGCACGATATCGATACCAACACGACACCAACACAGGCCGCGTTGAATTGGGCCATCCAGAAAGTTCGGCGTAGTGGCGGCGACCGTGCTGGCGGATTCCCCGGTGCCGATGTCATTTTGACTGAACTAGCTGAAGGTGCCGTTTGCAAGAGGGTTGGCTTATTGCCTGAAGGACGCGCGCCAATGCGCGAAGGCGTGCAGCTTTTCGCCGAAGTGGATGATGAAGCCCCAATTGGAAAAATCACATCTGGTGGCTTCGGGCCAACGGTCGGCGCGCCGGTCGCGATGGGGTATCTGCCAACAGCGCAGGCCAAAATCGGAACGACGGTATATGGTGAACTTAGAGGCAAGCGCCTGCCGCTGACTGTCACATCCCTTCCTTTCACACCTGCAAATTTCAAACGCTAGAAAACACGGAGAACACTATGAAATTCACTGAAGAGCACGAATGGCTGCGCCCCGAAGACGACATTGTCGTTGTGGGTATCACCGAACATGCAACAACCCAATTGGGCGATATCGTCTTCGTGGAATTGCCAGAAGTTGGTACCACTGTAACCAAAGACGAAGAAGTCGTTGTGATCGAAAGCGTCAAAGCGGCCTCTGATATCATGTCCCCGATTGACGGCGAGATTGTTGAGGTGAACGCGGCCCTTGCTGACAACCCCGCACTGGCAAACGAAGATGCAATTGGTGCGGGTTGGTTCTTTAAGATCAAGCCATCCGATCCCACTCAGATGGATGGCTACATGGACGAAGCCGCTTACAACGCCTTTATCGCTTAAGAACTCGGAGCCTGACATGACCTTCACCCCCACAGACTATCTGCCTTATGACTTTGCTAACCGGCGTCACATCGGTCCATCGCCTGCAGAAATGGCCGAAATGCTGAAAGTCGTGGGGGCTGCTGATCTGGATGCGCTTATCTCTGACACGCTTCCTGCGAAGATACGGCAGGCGAAACCGCTTGATTTTGGCAAACCGATGTCAGAACGCGAACTGCTGCATCACATGAAGATCACTGCGTCCAAGAATAAGGTCTTAACCTCGCTCATTGGGCAAGGCTATCACGGCACGGTCACGCCACCTGCAATCCAGCGAAACATCTTTGAAAACCCTGCTTGGTACACAGCATATACCCCCTACCAACCCGAGATTTCACAGGGGCGGCTTGAGGCACTGCTGAATTTTCAAACCATGGTTTCAGATCTCACCGGCTTGGAAATCGCGAACGCTTCGTTGCTGGACGAAGCGACGGCTTGCGCTGAAGCGATGACCATGGCGCAGCGCGTCGCTAAAACAAAGGTCAAAGGCTTCTTTATCGACGAAAACTGCCATCCGCAAAATATCTCTGTGATGAAGACACGTGCTGCGCCTTTGGGGATCGAGGTCACAGTCGGCAAACCCGATGACATGGACGCCGCTGCTGTTTTCGGTGCGATTTTCCAGTATCCTGGCACGTACGGACACCTGCGCGACTTTACCCCCGAGATCGCCAAACTTCATGCCGCCAACGCTATCGGTATCATCGCAGCCGATCCACTGTCGCTGACATTGCTCAAGGAACCTGGAGCAATGGGTGCGGATATTGCAGTTGGCAGCACGCAACGGTTTGGCGTTCCTGTTGGATATGGTGGTCCGCACGCCGCATATATGGCGACCAAGCAAAACTATGCCCGTTCCATGCCGGGGCGGCTTGTTGGCGTGTCAATCGACAGCCATGGCAACCGCGCCTACCGGCTGTCACTGCAAACACGCGAACAACATATCCGCCGTGAAAAGGCGACATCGAATGTCTGCACCGCGCAGGCGCTGCTGGCTGTGATGGCTGGTTTCTACGCAGTGTTTCATGGTCCCGAAGGGCTTCGGGCGATTGCCCAACGCATTCACCGGAAAACTGCGCGGCTGGCAGAAGGGATCAAGGATGCGGGATTTGATGTTCGCCCTGCGACGTTCTTTGACACAATCACTGTCGAGGTCGGCCCCTTGCAAGCTGCCGTAATAAAGTCCGCAGTGGACGAAGGCATCAACCTTCGTGCAGTTGGCACCACACAGGTGGGCATCACATTGGACGAACGCACACGCCCCGCAACAATCGAGGCCGTCTGGCGGGCCTTCGGGATCGACCGAGAAGACAAGGATTATACGCCACACTATCACGTGCCAGAAAAGCTGATCCGCACATCGGAATACTTGACGCATCCTGTATTCCACATGAACCGCGCAGAGACCGAGATGATGCGCTATATGCGCCGCTTGGCTGATCGCGACCTCGCGCTAGACCGTGCGATGATCCCGCTTGGATCCTGCACGATGAAACTGAATTCCGCCGCTGAAATGATGCCGGTGTCTTGGGACGAGTTCTCGCTCTTGCATCCCTACATTCCCCGCGACCAAGCAGCGGGATATATGGAAATGATCGACGACCTTTCCGCAAAGCTTTGTGATGTCACAGGGTATAACGCAATTTCCATGCAGCCCAATTCCGGCGCACAAGGCGAATACGCGGGTCTTTTGTCGATAGCGAGCTATCACCGTGCGAACGGTCAGGGCCACCGCAACATTTGTCTAATTCCGATGTCAGCACACGGAACCAACCCTGCTTCGGCACAGATGGTTGGTTGGAAGGTTGTTCCCGTCAGGTCGGCCTCCAATGGTGACATCGATATGGAGGACTTCAGCGCAAAGGCGAAAGAACATGCCGATAACCTCGCGGCTTGTATGATCACCTACCCCTCAACGCACGGCGTATTTGAGGAAACAGTCATTGATGTTTGCAAAGTCGTGCATGACCACGGTGGTCAGGTCTATATCGATGGGGCAAATATGAATGCGATGGTCGGACTATCGCGTCCGGGAGATCTGGGCGGCGACGTTAGCCACCTGAACCTGCACAAAACGTTTTGCATCCCGCACGGTGGCGGGGGTCCTGGCATGGGGCCAATTGGTGTCAAAACACACCTGATCCCACATCTGCCGGGCGATCCAACATCAGGTGAAGGTGCCGTGTCCGCTGCTGCTTTTGGTTCGCCTTCATTGCTGCCGATTTCTTGGGCGTATTGCCTGATGATGGGTGGTGAAGGACTAACGCAAGCAACGCGCGTGGCTATCCTGAATGCCAACTACATCGCCAAACGGCTCGAAGGGGCATTCAACGTCCTCTACAAGGGACCAACGGGTCGGGTCGCACATGAATGCATAATCGATACGCGCCCATTCGCCGAAAGCGCGCATATCACCGTAGATGACATCGCCAAACGGCTCATTGATTGCGGGTTTCACGCCCCAACAATGAGCTGGCCAGTGGCAGGAACTCTGATGATCGAGCCTACGGAATCGGAAACAAAAGCGGAGCTTGATCGCTTTTGCGATGCCATGCTCGCAATTAGGGCTGAAATTGCAGACATCGAAAACGAAAGCGTCGACCCTGACAATAATCCGTTGAAGAACGCGCCGCACACAATGGAGGATCTCGTAAAAGATTGGGACAGGCCATATTCCCGCGAAACGGGGTGCTTTCCCCCCGGCGCGTTCAGGATCGACAAATACTGGCCACCTGTAAACCGGGTAGACAACGTGTGGGGCGACAGAAACCTCGCTTGTACCTGCCCGCCGATGGACGAGTATATCGACGCTGCAGAGTAGCAGAAATTGCGCGACTTACTATTGATGGAATGACGTCGATCTCTTGGCTGGGCTAGCGTCCATTCATTTGTCGGCATGTTGGCCGAACAACAGAGGCTATCCAATGATCTGGCTGTTCGCCAGAATAGCCTCGATGCTGTCGTGTTCCGCCACAAAATGCCCCGGCGCGACTTCCCGCATCTGAGGAACATAGTCGTGCTGACCTGCATTCAGTTTGCTTGGCAAGAACCGCAGTGCGGCTTTGACGTCGAGCGGTGACGGCAAATCGCCAGGCAGGGTGATACGCTTTCTTGCCCGCTCTGCCACAGGATCCGGGATCGGGACGGCAGAAATCAGCGCCTGCGTATAAGGGTGCTTTGGTGTCGTGCAAATCGCCTTGCTGCCGGACAATTCGACGATCCGGCCCAGATAAAGCACCATGATCCGGTCCGAGATATCCCGCACGACAGACAGGTCGTGCGAAATGAACAGCATCGACATCCCGAACTCTGACTGCAGGTCTTTCAACAGCTTGATGATCTGCGCTTGTATCGACACATCCAAGGCCGATACGGCTTCGTCGCAGATTATCAACTTGGGTCGGTTGATCATCGCCCGCGCGATCCCTACTCGCTGGTTTTGTCCACCAGAAAGTTCATGCGGATAGCGGTTATACATTGACGCATCCAAGCCGACGCGGTGCATCATATCCTCTACCTCTGTGCGGCGTTCCTGTGCGGTCAGATCAGGGCGGAATGTCCGCAACGGTTCCGCGATCGAAGTTGAAATGGTCATGCGTGGATCAAGGCTTGCAAGCGGATCTTGAAACACGATTTGCAAATTTTGGCGTGCTTTGATCATGTTCTTTTTGTCAAGCGAAGTCAGGTTTGTACCAAGCCAACTGACCGATCCATGCGTTGGTTCAATGAGCCGTAAAACCGCGCGCGCGAGTGTGGATTTTCCGCAACCGGACTCTCCCACTACGCCCAGCGTTTCACCCTGATGCAGCGTAAAGCTTACGCCGTTAACCGCGCGCAACGGTTTGGTCTTTCCAAAGAAACCACCGCTGACTTTGATCGGAAAATGGACCTTGATGTCGTCAGCCTTCAGAATTGGCTTGGAGAGGTCTACTGTCCGCTCAACGCCACCTGCATCAATGCGCGGCATCGCGTCCAGTAATTTGCGCGTGTAGTCGTGGCTGGGGCGGGCAAAAATATCCTCAACATCACCTTCCTCAACGAAGGTTCCAAGGCGCATCACCTGCACCCGGTCACACATCCGAGCAACGACGCCCATGTCATGGGTAATCAATGCGACCGCTGTTTGATGTTCGGCCTGCAAAGCGGCGATCAGATCCAGAACGTCGGCTTGCACTGTGACATCGAGCGCTGTGGTAGGTTCATCAGCAATCAACAGCTTGGGATCACAAAGCATGGCCATTGCGATCATGACGCGCTGCCGCATCCCACCGGACAGTTCGTGCGGGAACTGCTGCAGACGCCGTGCGGCGTCGGGAATGCGCACTTTGTCCAGCCAATCAAGGCACAGCTTTTGCGCAGCCCGATGGGACATGCCGCGATGTATTTTAAGAACTTCGGCCATTTGCTGACCAATGCGCAGATGCGGTGTCAGGGCGGTCAGGGGATCTTGGAAGATCATCCCTACCTCGTCACCGCGAATGTGGTTCAGAGCTTTGGGCGAAAGGTTCAAAATCTCTTCTTCGCCCAGCTTTACGGACCCGCGCGCAGTGCCATTACCCGTAAGCAAACCCATCGCAGCCATAAAACATTGGCTTTTGCCCGAGCCGGATTCGCCCACAATCCCCAGGCATTCACCCTTGGCGATCTGCAACGAAATCCCGCGCACGGCGTTCACTGTACCGTCGGCGGTGTCAAAATCCACATGCAGGTTGTTTACCGAAAAAACGCTCATTCTATCGGTCCTTTGGATCAAGTGCATCGCGCAATCCATCACCAATGAAGAACATTGTGATGATGATCGTGACATAAAAGGCCAGCGGGAATGCCAACTGCCAAAGCGTGCCATAGGCCATTGTGCCTGCGCCTTCGGAAATCAGACTGCCCAATGATGTGCTGGGCTCGGAAATGCCAAGACCCAGAAACGAAATAAAGCTTTCGGCCAAGATCATATCCGGTACCAATAGCGACGCATAAACGATCACAACGCCCATGAGGTTCGGTAATATGTGGCGGATGATGATCATTGTCTCAGAGACACCGCTTGCGCGGGCGGCTTCGATGAATTCGCGACCTTTCAGGGCCATCGTTTGAGCGCGCACGATCCGCGCCATCGTCAACCAGGACACTGCACCAAGGGCGATGAACAGTGTCGTGAATGACCGCCCGGCGATCACAAGGATCAGGATCAAGACCAGTACCAATGGAATAGCTAAGAGAATGTCCACAATCCGCATCATCACGCTATCAAGCCAGCCACCATAGAACCCCGCAATGACGCCCCACGCGATCCCGATGATCAAAGCCATGCCCGCGCCAATCAAACCGACCATCAACGATGTGCCTGTCGCCTGAATTGTGCGCGAATACAGATCACGCCCAAGATCGTCCGTACCGAAATAATGCCCTGTTTGCAGTGACGGTACACCTGTTGCGCCCATATTGCCCCAGTCGATCGTCTCGTTATCCCAGACCGCAAAGAACGGCCCCAGAAGGACAAAAAGCACGACCAGAAACAACACGCCCAGACAGACGAGTGCGGCCTTGTTGCGCAAGAACCGTTCACGTGCATCGCGCATCAGCGACCGGCCTTTGACGGCAGAATGATGGGTCATATCAGAGGCAAGTGCCTCGACCTTTTTGTAGCGTTGGAACAAGAGGTTAGTACCTTATCTTTGGGTCAAACCAGGCATATGAAAGGTCAGTGAGAAGGTTCACCGCAACCGTCAAACTGCCATACAGGATCGTTACGCCCAGCAGCACGGCATAGTCCCGCGACAGGGCTGAATTGACAAAGGATTGGCCAAGCCCACCAGTCGAAAAGTAAAGATCAACAAAGACCGATCCTGTCAGGACGTATACAAACACCGGACCTAGATACGATATCACGGGCAAAAGCGTTGGCTTCATTGCATGACGCCAGATCACAGTGCGTTCGGGCAGGCCTTTGGCGCGGGCTGTGCGGATGAAGTTTGCGTTCATTACCTCAAGCATCGAAGACCGTGTGATCCGCGCTATTGATCCCATAAACGATGTTGAAAGGGCGATTACGGGCATGATCAAATATTGCCATTGTCCACCATACCAGCCGCCGCCCGGTAACCAGCCCAGCCATAATGTGAAAGTCAGGATCAAGATCGGGCCCATGATAAAGTTGGGCAAAGCTTGGGCCAGAATACCAAGGCTGACCGCGAAATAATCAATCCACGTGTTATGACGGATAGCGGCTGCAATTCCCAAGCTGATGCCGACAATTGAGGCCGCAAGGAACGACAGGCTACCGTAGGTCAATGAAATCGGAAAACCTTGTGCGATGATGTCATTCACATCGCGATCTTTGAAAACAAAGCTTGGTCCAAAGTCGAAATGCAGCACGATATTGGTCAGGTAATCCCATAGCTGTTTCCACAAAGGTTGGTCCAACCCATAGCGCGCCTCGATGTTTGCCAAAACAGCAGGCGGCAATGGTCGTTCGCTCGTGAAAGGGCCACCGGGTGCCAAATGCATCAAAAAGAAGCACGCAATCACAAGGAAAAAAATTGTGGGAATGGCGACGAAAAGCCGCCGAATAGTAAAATTGAGCATTGATTTTCCGACGAAAGACGCCGCCCCCAAAATCGGGGGCGGCGCGGTTTCAGATGTTACTCTGCGATTTTATAAAGGTTCTTGGAATACCAGTTTTGTTCGACGTTGCCGACAGGCCAGTTCCCAACATCGCTGTCCATCATATAGACGCCCGCATAGTGGTAGATCGGGATGACAGGCATTTCCTCTGCGATGATGCCTTCGACCTGTGTGTACAGGTCAGACGCGTCAGTCGACATCTTGGCGTCGGCCAACAAGCCGTCCAAAGCGGCGTTGTTGTATTTGCCGTCGTTATAACCGGAGCTGCTGTCTAGCAAGTCTAGGAAGGTCGACGCCTCGTTGTAGTCTCCGCACCAAGCGCCACGCGCCAATTCAAAGTCTTGGTTGCCCCGTGTTTCAAGGAAAACTTTCCATTCGAGGTTGGCCAAGGTTGCTTCGACGCCAAGTGTTTGCTTCCACATCTGGCTCATCGCGACGGCAATTTTGTTGTGCGCTTCGGATGTATTGTAGATCATGTCGAAGGTCAGCGGATTGTCAGGGCCATAGCCAGCTTCGGCCATCAGTTCCACGGCTTTCGCGTTACGCTCTTCTTGCGTCATGCCTTCCATGTCGGTCGCAGGTGGCGTGAAGCCAGCCACAGCCGCAGGTGTGAAAGTATAAGCCTCAGGCTGGCCACCAGCGAGGACGTTTTCTGTGATGATCTTGCGATCAACAGCAAGCGCCAAAGCCTGACGGACGCGCACGTCCTTAAAAGCTTCTGGGCCGGAATCGCTCAGGTTGAATGTGTAGTAGTAGTTACACAGACGCGGGAAACTGATTGCAACGCCGGGGTATTCAACGCTCAGACGCGGAAACTGACCTGCAGGAACTTCGGTGCGGTCAAGCTCACCAGCCTGAAAGCGTGTCAGAGCAACGTTTTCATCGTTGATCACTAGGGCTACGACTTTTTCGATAATCGTGTTGTCGTTGTCCCAATACATCGGATTCCGTTCACGCACAGAGCGTTCCATCGGCAGATGCTCGGTCAGGATATAGGCACCGTTCGACACAATGTTTTCAGGCTTGGTCCAGTCGGCGCCGAACTCTTCGATCACAGCGCGTGGCGCAGGGAACGTGGTCGCATGCGTCGTCATTTGTGGGAAGTATGGCAGAGGTGCCGACAGCGTGACCTCGAACGTCAGATCGTCAATAGCGCGCACACCCAGATCAGCGGTAGGCTTGTCGCCTGCAATGATGTCGGCTGCGTTTGCGATCGACATCAACTCAATGAACCACTGATACGGCGATGACAGCGCCGGATCGGCTGCACGCTGCCAGGCAAAGACAAAATCGCCTGCTGTCACGGGCTCGCCGTTGGACCACTTTGCGTTATCGCGCAGTGTGAATGTGTAAACCGTGTTGTCATCGTTGACTTCAAAACCAGTCGCAACACCCGGCACTAGGTTGCCGTCGGCGTCTTGGTTCATCAGGCCTTCAAACAAATCGCGGACGATTTCGGAACCTGTGACATCTTCGACCACCTGCGGGTCGACAGAACTGTGCTCGTCCAGAACGCGGTATGTAAATGTTTGATCAGCGGCAAGCGTTACGCCAGCCGGCACATGACCGTCTGCAAAGACCGGTCCCGCAAGCATAGTGCTGGCAAGCAGCGCCGCGATCGTGAATTTTGATGTGTGTGTCATGTTAGACTCCCTATTTTTGAATGCCGTCCACTAGTAGAAACTGTCGTCGGGCTTAGTTCGTGATGGCGTACGATAGCCGTGAAAGGGATGTCTGCAACAGGTTTTCTTGATCAAAAGAGATGCTGGCGGGGATACGTCGCGGAAAGCAGAGGGTGTAATTCACAGAGGTAGCACAGCAAAATTACCGCTTGATTGCATTGACCTGTTCGATATGCCGCGCCGTTTTGGTAACAGTCAGCGGCTTTCAAACTGTGACCGCAAAAACAAGGTATCCAACCAACAAAGCCAGATTTCGAGGGAAATGATCTGACCTCCGCCACACGGATCTGGTCGGTCACAGAGTTCGCTACCAACCTCGTTCGGTTTCGATTTTGACAAGACAAATGGGTCCAGTTGGCTAGCAATTGACCGTGGAATTAGTGCACAACAGGTTGAACACTGACAGGACGTGAGATGAGCAATCAAACCAAACATGCCCCCCGCCCCGGCCCCACGAATGCGTCGGGATTTTGGATTGATCATCCTGACCATCAGGCTTGGTTGAAGTCTCAAGCCGAAAGCCAATTCGCGTTCTTTGCTGCGAGCAAACAGGATCGCGCCGGATTTCATCAGTTGGACTATAACGGCAAGCCCATGGATTCAGGTTTGCAGGAATTGCATTCAACGACCCGATTGGTGCATGCCTATGCGCTTGGCATGTCGCAGGCTCATATTGGGGCGGGTGATATCGTTGATCAAGGCATGGCCTACCTTGCCAGCCATCACAGAGACCCCGTTCAAGGTGGTTTTGCTTGGGCTATGGAAGGTGACACTATTATCGACGGGCGTAAACTTGCGTACGGCCATGTTTTTGTGCTGCTGGCTGCGGCCAGTGCCAAGAACGTCGGTCACCCGGATGCAGACGCGCTTTTGACCCAGATCAGCGATATTCTTGACCAACATTTCTGGGAAGAAACGGCGGGTCTATACAGTGACGAATGGAACCGCGACTGGACGCCTTTTTCGACCTACCGCGGCATGAACGCCAACATGCACGGTATCGAAGCAATGCTGGCCGCATTTGAGGCGACTGGCGACAGCAAGTTTCTGGACCGTGCCGGGCGCGTTCTGACATTTTTTACTGGCGAAATAGCACCCTCAGAAAATTGGCGCATTCCGGAGCATTACACACAAGACTGGCAAATCGACCGTAACTATGCTGGCAACCATATGTTCCGCCCAGCGGGGACCACACCGGGCCATTCGTTCGAGCTGGGTCGGTTACTTTTGCAGCACTGGGATCTCAGCGGTCGTCCGCAAACAGATGCACCCCAAGTTGCCCGTAAACTTATTGAACAGGCCCTACAGGATGCTTGGCTACCTGACGGCGGCTTTGCCTATACCTTGAATTTTGACGGATCGGTCGCCGATGCATCGCGATTCTGGTGGCCCGTGACCGAAGCAATCGGAGCCGTTGGTGCGCTGGTTCTGCTGGACAGACGGCAAGAAGACGAAATCTGGTATCGCAAACTGTGGACGTTCGCGTATGATCACTTCATTGATCATGAATGTGGCGGTTGGTTCCCCGCGATAGATGCGGCTGGGGCACCAACGCAATCAATCTTTGCTGGGAAACCTGATATTTATCATTCTGTTCAGGCATGCCTGCTTCCGGCTTCAGGGCGACTGTCGCGCTTGTTCAACATCTGAACCGCATACGTCAGATTGTGGTTCTTACGGACCGCTGGAAAACGTCCATTTTCACGATTACGCCATAAGTCACGCGCGATGTACGATCAGACCTTGACCTTGGGTCGTTTTCAATCAGGCTCATGGCTTGCTTTGACTTCGAAGGGAAAGATCATGACACGACGAAATTTGCGCAACTCGGTCCTCGTGGGTGGTGCTTTGGCATTTTGCGCGATGGGTGCATCTGCTGAAACACTGCGTTGGGCATCGACCACCGACCCACAAACAATGGACCCGCATGCTGTCAACTCGGCGCCAGTGCTGTCATTCTTAAACAATGTTTACGAAGGCCTTGTCCGCCGCGGGCAAGATATGTCGATCGAGCCATCATTGGCCACATCATGGGCACCCCTCAGCGACGAAAATGGCTGGCGCTTTACTTTGCGCGAAGGTGTGACGTTCCAGAACGGAGCGACCTTTGACGCAGCGGATGTGCTATACTCATATCAGCGCGCATCAAACGAAGCGGCAGACGTCCGTTCTTGGTTTGCACCGGTTTCTGACGTGCGGGTAGTTGACGACTTCACAATCGACTTTGTGACGACCGACCCAAACCCGCTTTTCCCGGATTCAATCGCGAACTTCATGATCCTTGACCAAGACTGGGCCGAGGCAAACGACGCGGCCTTGCCCGCACGTGACGCTGAAAATTTTGCAACTATGAACGCGAACGGCACTGGCCCTTTTGCCATCGCAAGCCGCGATCCTGGCGTGCGCACCACCTTGGTTCCAAACCCGACATGGTGGGATGAACCAACACATAACGTGACCGAAGCCGTCTTTACCCCAATCGGCAACTCTGCCACCGGACTTGCTGCGCTTTTGTCAGGCGAGATCGACTTTATCCAACCGATCCCGTTGCAGGACGTGGACCAAGTCGAAGGCCGGGAAGGCTTCAAGGTACTTGAAGGCGAAGAAACCCGCGTCATCATGTTCGGCTTTGGCCATGAACATGACACGCTGCTCTATTCGTCAGATGTAACCGACGCCAACCCGTTCACCGATCCCCGTGTACGTCTTGCCGCGGCACATGCGATCGATATCGATTCAATCGACCGCGTGCTGTTTCGCGGCAAAATCGAAGCTGCCAACCAGTTGGTGCCCGCCGGTATCTCTGGCTATTCCGAAGCCAATCAAAACCGCCCCGCGTATAATCCAGATCGCGCCCGCGAACTTTTGGCCGAGGCAGGTTATCCGAACGGCTTTTCGTTTGGCCTGAAATGCACCAATGACCGTTATATCAACGACGAAGCACTGTGCCGTGCGGCTGCATCTATGTTCGCAGCAGTTGGCCTGAATGCAGAGCTGTCGACTGGTCCAGTCCGTGATTATTGGCCACAGCTGCGGGAAGACGACTTTGACATGTTCCTCTTGGGTTGGTCCCCGGGCACATTCGATATGGAGCATCCGATCCGCTTTTTGCTGCACAGCCAGGATGATGAAAAGCGCCTAGGGTCTTGGAACTTTGGCAACTATTCAAACGAGCGTGTAGACGCGTTGCTGCCACTTATTCAGCAAGAAATCGATCCTGCCGCTCGTCAAGCCATGGTTGATGAGGTGGTCGCGATCACACAAGCTGACGTGGCTTATATCCCGCTTTATACGCAACCTTTGATTTGGGCTGCCAAAGACAATGTCGACCTGACACAGCGGGCCGACAACTTCTTTATGCTGCGTTGGGTGACAGTAAATTAAGCCCAGATAGAAACACAAAAAGGCGATGGTCTATTTTATCCTCAAGCGGCTGGTTCAATCCGTCTTTGTGATGCTTGCCGTCGCCTTTTTGGCCTTTTCTTTATTTCGGTTTGTGGGTGATCCGATCACCCAAATGACCGGCGTCGAAACTTCCATCGAAGATCAAGAACGGTTGCGCGAAGATTTGGGTTTGAATGATCCATTCATTCTGCAATTCGGTCGGTTCACGGGTGACCTGCTGAGCGGCGATTTCGGCTATTCCTACCGCACCAGACAGCCCGTCGCCGAGATGATCGCGGTGCGCATTCCAGCGACATTGGAATTGGGTGTGGTCGCCCTGATTATATCGCTTGTCGTGGGCGTGCCTGCAGGTGTCTACACTGCGCTGCGACCGCGCGGGATCGCGGCACAAACTATTCTGATGACGACGCTCGTGGGGGTTTCGATCCCGACATTTGTGATCGGAATCATGCTGATTTTCATCTTCGGTGTTCAACTTGGTTGGCTGCCTACCTTCGGGCGTGGCGGTACAGTGCAGATCGGCAGTTGGGAAAGTTCGCTCTTTACCATCGAAGGCTGGCGAGCGCTTTTGCTGCCCGCAATCACGCTGGGTGTTTATCAATTAACCCTGACCATGCGTCTTGTTCGGGCCGAGATGATGGAGGTCATGCGCTCGGACTATATCCGGTTTGCAATGGCGCGTGGCGTGCCAATGCGCAAGCTGCATTACAAACATGCTTTGGCAAACACGATGGTGCCTGTGATCACGATCATCGGCCTGCAGTTTGGTGGGGTCATCGCATTTTCGATTGTGACCGAAAGCGTATTTCAATGGCCCGGAATGGGCCTGCTCTTTCTGGAATCGATCCGCTTTGTCGATATCCCTGTGATGGGTGTCTATCTTGTCGTGATTGCCTTCTTTTTTGTACTCGTGAACCTGATTGTTGATCTGCTTTACGTGGCCATTGATCCGCGCTTGCGGATAAGGGATGTGCAATGATTGCCTTCGTCAAACGCTATGAAGGCCTATGGCTTTTCGTGCATTCACCTGCCGCGATTGTGGCGGCTCTAGTGGCGCTGATGATCTTTTTGGGTGCCGTTCTGGCGCCTTGGCTGGCGCTTGTGAACCCTTATGATTTAGCGTCTTTCAGCCTTTTTGACGGATTGTTGCCGCCCGTCTGGCAGGATGGGGCGAATCCAAAATTCCTGCTCGGAACCGACGATCAAGGG